>Ga0315273_10000426_pt1 | contig 43912 bp, 32 predicted proteins | sample YL17G02_0_MG_FD_205753 | JGI IMG/M metagenome (GOLD analysis project Ga0315273, IMG submission 205753) | Sediment microbial communities from Yellowstone Lake, YNP, Wyoming, USA - YL17G02_0 | ecosystem: Environmental > Aquatic > Freshwater > Lake > Sediment | place: USA: Wyoming | collected...
TCGATCCGGTGACCTGCTGATTACGAATCCGCAGGTCACCCGTCCGCCACGCGACACCGCGTGCTCGTTGCAGGGCTCGCTCAAGTCGCGACGACCATCAGCCGGAACACCGATGGGTCTGCCGCCTTGCCGGTGCCGGCACGCGCGATGAGCTGATCCTCCGCCGGCACCACACTGCGGAGCTCCGGCACCACCTCGTTCGCGAAGGTCCGCATGCTGTGCTCGGCGATGTCGTACGGCATACCCCCGTAGCTGAAGACGCCGACGAACGCCTCGGCGCCGGTCTTCCCCTGGGTCTCGATGATCTTCTGGTAGCACTGCTCGGGCGTACCGTAGACCTGCAGGCTGAGGAAGAACTCCACCATGGCGTCGACGCCGCCGGGGGCCGAGGCGCTCTCCTGCATCTGCTTGTACGCCTCGTAGCCCTTCATCTTCGTCAGGTGGTCGCCGATGAGCTCGTAGTGTCGGACCACCGATCGCCAGTACTCGGCGATGTACTTCCGTCCGAGCTCCTCGGCGCGACCCGCATCCTCGTCGCAGAACGTCCAGCCGGCGACAATCGGCGGCGGGGCATCCGTGCCGTTCACCTCGGCGTAGATTCGGCGGTAGTCGCCGAGCTCCTTCAGCACCATGTCCCAGGGCTTCTGTGGGATGATGAGCAGGCCGATGCCGAGCCTCGCCATGATCTGGGATGATTCCGGCGAGACGGCAGCCGCATAGGTTCTGCCGCGGAAGGACTTGAACGGCCGGGGCCGGAGATCTCGCCGCGCCTGCTTGTAGTACTTCCCGGAAAACTCGACGTAGCCACGCTCGAGACCCTCGAGGATGATCTGCGACGCCTCGACGAACCGCTCGCGGCTCTCCTCCTGGTTCACGCCGAAGCCTTCGAACTCGACGCGGCCGAGCCCCCGGCCGAGCCCGAGGACGAAGCGTCCGTTCGACATGTGGTCGAGCATGGTCACCTGCTCCGCCACGCGCACGGGGTCGTGCCACGGCAGCACCACGACCATCGAGCCGAGCTGGATGCGCTGCGTGCGTCCCGCCATGTACGCGAGGTAGAGGAGCACGTCGGGGCACATGGTGTAGTCGGTGAAGTGGTGCTCGACGCCCCAGAGCGACTCGAAGCCGAGCGGTTCGGCGAGGTCCGCAAAGCGCAGCTCGTTGCGGTAGACGTTGCGATCCGTTCGTCCCGCCCCTTGACCCTGAAAAATCACCGCCATGCCGATATGCATTGCCACTCTCCTTTCCGGCGACCGAGACTTCTGCGGCCGCGCTCGTCTGCTCGGTCGGTGCCGGGCGCCATCATGATCGCGCCCTCACCTCGCGCTCGATTTGCTCCGCGTACTTGGCTGCCGCCGCCTCCCGGAGCTTTGGCAGGTGTTGAGTCGGGAAGAGATCCCGCGTCGCCTGGTACTCGCGGAGAACCTGACGGGCGACCGTGATCTTGTGCACCTCGGTCGGGCCGTCCGCGAGCCCCATGTGGAAGCTCTGGATCACCTGCTCGACGAACGGCATCTCGTGCGTCGCGCCGAGGGAACCGTGCAGGTGCAGCGCCCGCACCGCGACGTCGTGGAAGACCTTCGGCATCAGGGCCTTCACCGCCGCGATGTCCTTGCGCACCTTCCGGTAGTCCTTGTAGCGGTCGATCCGCCAGGCCGTGCGCAGCACGAGCAAGCGAAACTGCTCGATCTCCATCCACGAGTCGGCGATCCTCTCCTGAACCATCTGCTTGTCCGCGAGCAGTGAGCCTTGGGTCGTTCGCGACAGCACCCGCTCGCACATCATGTCGAAGGCCTTGCGCACCTGCCCAATCGTGCGCATCGCATGGTGGATCCGCCCGCCGCCGAGCCGGGTCTGCGCCACGACGAACGCGCCCCCGCGCGGGCCGAGCATGTGATCGCGGGGCACGTGGACGTCTTCGTAGCGGACGTAGCCGTGACTTCCCTCCCCTTCGTGCAGGCCGACCGCCATGTTTCGCAGGATGCGGAAGCCGGGCGTGTCGCTCGGCACGATGAACATCGACATGCGCTCGTAGGGCGACGCATCGGGATCGGTGACCGCCATCACGATCAGGAAGGAGGCGACGTGGGCGTTCGACGAGAACCACTTGTCGCCGTTGATCACCCACTGGTCTCCGGAGAGCTCGGCCTTGGTCGTGAACACCTTCGGGTCGGCGCCGCCCTGCGGCTCGGTCATCGAGAAGCAGGAGACGATCTCGTTCTCGAGCAGCGGCCGCAAGAACCGCTCCTTCTGCTCCGGCGTGCCGTATTTGGCGAGAATCTCGGCGTTACCCGAATCCGGCGCCTGGCATCCGAAGACGATCGGGCCGAAGCGGGAACGGCCGAGAATCTCGTTCATGAGCGCGAGCTTCACCTGGCCGTAGCCCTGCCCGCCGAGCTCGGGCTCGAGGTGGCAGGCCCAGAGCTTGCGCTTCCTCACCTCCGCCTGAAGCGGCCGCACCAGCGCGTTGCGCGCGCGATCGCGCACGTCGTAGGGGTTGCCGAGGACGTGATCCAGCGGCTCGACCTTCTCGCACACGAACCGCTCGATCCAGTCGAGCTCCTTCTGAAACTCGGGCTCCGTCTCGAAGTCCCAACTCATCAGTTGCCTCCTCTCACTCTCGACGAATTGCGGTCTCTCGCCGACTACCCCGAATCAAACGGCGGCCTCGGAGGGCGACGCGCCGGGCACCGCCGGCTCTCCGACCTTGCTCCCGCCGAGAGTCGCGGCCTTCATCTCGTCGAAGGAGTTCTGCAGACACTGCGCGTAGAAGGCCGGGTCGGGCATCTGCTTGCGACACGAGGTGGCCGCGATCGTGATCTGACCGCAGTAGCTGAAGACGGGGTGGATGAGACCCAGGCCGTCACCGATCGGTCCCATTCCGTAGGTCGTCACCATCCGCGCGCCACAGAAGTAGAGCGGCTTCTGCGGCCCGGGAACGTTGGTGACCACCGTATTGAAGAAGGGGTTGACGCGGTTGGCGAGGCTGAAGCGTGTGTACATTCGAGCCGCCAAGCCGGCCAGCGCGGAGGGAACGAATTGGCCGTAGTCCGTGAGCATCCGGGCGCCGATCGCTTGCGTCAGCGCCTTCGACTGAACCGCCCCCTCATGCACGGCGTTCAGCCGCTCCAGCGGATCGCCGATCTCGGTGTGCAGCGGGACCACCATCGCGCTCACCTGATTTCCCCCCGTTCCCTGCTGCGCCTCCGTGCGCACCGAAATCGGGGCCATGGCGAGCAGCGACTGGCGGGGAAGCTCCCGCTTGCTCAGCAAGTACTCGCGTAGCGATCCGCCGCAGATCGCCAGCACCACGTCGTTCACGGTCGCGCCCTTCACGGCGCTCTTCATCGCGCGGATCGCGTCGAGGTCGAAGGAGCGCCCATCGAGCACGCGGTGCGCCGTGACCGAGCCGTTGAAGCGCGTGCGCGGCACGGGCGCGGGAGTCTTGAACTCCCGTGCCTGGAGCTCCTGGCGCAGCCGCGCCATCGCGGGAGCCGATTCCCCCATGACGCGCCCGAGCCGGAACGGATAGATGATGTTGTTGAACATCGTTCGCCCGAGCAGCTCCGCCGTGCCGGGCACCGCATCTGGCGACCACGCCTCCTTCGCCCGCGCAGGCTCTGCGCCGGGCTCGAGATCGTGGAGCGCAGCGATGATCTGGACGCCGGCGACGCCGTCGATGGCCGCGTGGTGGATCTTGCCGACGATCGCGAAGCTGCCTTTCGGCAGCCCCGGAACGTTGTCGAGGCCTTCGATCACGTAGATCTCCCAGAGCGGGTGATTGTGGTCGAGAGCGCGCGAGTGCAGGCGCGCCACCTGGATGCAGAGCTGACGCCAGTCACCCGGCCGTGGCAGCGCGATGTGTCGAACGTGGAACTCGAGATCGAAGTCGGGATCCTCGATCCAGTAGGGATGGTCGAGATTGAGCGGCACGTAGACGAGTCGCTGCCGGAAGCAGCGCGCGAGATGCAGCCGCTTCTCGATGTTCGTAAGGATTCCTCGGAACGTGACCCTGCCGCCAGGTGCGGTCGATTGATCGTAGATCATCATGAAGCCGACGTGCATGGGAGCGTTGGCCGTTTCGAAATAGAGAAACGACGCGTCGAGGCCAGTGAGCTGCTGCATGGCGTTACCTCCTGCTCCGGCCATCAAAATCCCGTTGAAGGAGAATTTCAACCGCGACGTGGCCCTCAGTCTTCGCCACGAATGCTTCGGAAAGACGGAGGGCGCGGTCGGTTATGATCGGCCCGTACTCGGGTAGATCACAACCGACCGCAACCGCGCGGAGCGCGGAAGGCAATAGACCGGCGCCGAGGGCTGTTGCGTTGCGCGTTACGCGCGGTGCTGCATGGCAGGATGGAGCAGCCGGAGCCGGGTCGCGACAAACGGGAGCGACGAGCACGACGCTCGGAGATTCCGATCGGGCCGAGTACGCCCCGATCGGAATCTCCAGCGCTCCTCGGAGCTCGCGGCGTTCGTGCAATGACTGAGGCATCACGCCGGCCAGGCCGCGCTCGCGAAAAACTCCTTCGCGGTGCCGACGAAGCGCTCGATGTCGTTTCGATCCACGTCGAGATGCGTCACCAGCCGGATCGTTTCCTGGCCGCTCACCAAGATGCCGCGCTGCCTCAGATATTCACGCAGCCCCTCCGATCGTCGCGGCTGGACGGTGACGTAGACCATGTTGGTCTGCGCCCCTCCCGGCGAAACGCTCACTTCGGCCACCCGCGCCAGGCCTTCGGCAAGCGCGCGCGCGTTCTCATGATCTTCTGCCAGGCGCTCGACGTTGTGCTCGAGCGCGTAGATGCCCGCCGCCGCCAGCACCCCCGCTTGGCGCATCCCGCCGCCGAGCACCTTGCGCCAGCGGCGCGCCTTGGCCATCAGTCCGCGCGAGCCGCACAGCATCGAGCCCACGGGCGCCCCGAGACCCTTGGACAGACACACCGATACCGAGCCGAAATACCGGCTGATCTCGGTGACGGCGACGCCGAGATCAACCGCCGCGTTGAAGATGCGCGCGCCATCGAGATGGAGGCCGAGCCCTTTGGCCGCGGCGAATTCGCCTGCCCGTCTCAGATAGTCGAGCGACAGCACTTTCCCGGCCTGGGTATTCTCCAGGCAGAGCAGCCGCGTCTTCGCGAAATGCGAATCATCGGGCTTGATCGCGGCCTCGACCCTGCCGAGATCGAGAGAGCCATCCGGCTCGTAGTCCAGCGGCTGCGGTTGGATGCTGCCGAGCACCGCCGCTCCCCCGCCTTCGTACTTGTAGGTGTGGCCTTGCTGGCCGACGATGTACTCGTCGCCACGCTCGCAATGGGACATCAGCGCGAGCAGATTGCTCTGGGTGCCGCTCGAGACGAAGAGCGCGGCTTCCTTGCCGAGCATCTCGGCGGCCATCGCTTCGAGGCGGTTGACGGTCGGATCCTCGCCGTAGACGTCGTCTCCGACCTCCGCCGTGGCCATGGCGGCACGCATCTCCGGCGACGGCCGGGTCACCGTGTCGCTGCGCAGATCGATTCCCTTCATGGGTTTGTTAGTGGCGGCAGACGAAGATCGTGTTCTGGGGTCCGGGCACCTCCAGCGCGTCGACCCGACTGAAGCCGGCCTCGGCGAAAAAGCGCCGCGCCGTCTGCTCACCCCAAGCGGTGCCGAGCCCCGCGCCTCCCTCGGCGAGCGAGACGGTCATGCAATGAAGGACGCTCACGCCGTACATCCACGGCGCAAACGGGTTACGAGCATTCTCCTCCAATTTGCTCGAGGCCCTCGGCTCGATGGCGAGGTAGATGCCATCGGCAGCGAGCGCCTCGGCCACGCTTCGCAGAACTCCCGCCGGGTCTCGCTGGTCGTGGATCGCGTCGAAGGAGGTAATGAGATCGAATTTGGGTCCGGGCGGTAGGCGCGTTACGTCGACGATCTCGAACCGCGCGTTCGAGAGGCCCATCGCTCGTGCTTCTGCGCGAGCCCTCTCGATGGCGTCCTCGGCGATGTCGTAGCCGACGAAGTCGGACGATGGGTATTCCCGCGCCATGAGGTTGATCGCATGTCCGGTCCCGCAGCCGAGGTCGGCAACCCGAATGCCTGCGGCGAGCCGCTCGGGAAGCCCCTTGACGGCCGGCAGGAAGCTCTTGATGAGCAGCCCGTCATAAAGCAGTCGCCATGAGGCATCCATGTACTCCGTGAAGTCCGGCCGGAATTCCGAGTACGGCACGCCCCCGCCGCTCTTGAAGCAGGCGACGACGGCCGGCAGTCTCTTCGCAAGCATCGCCAAGCCCTGACTGTTCGCCGCGAGGTTTCGGCTGGACGTCCCCGTGAGACAGACCGCGTGCTCTTCGGGCAGGGCGTACGTCTGTGAGCCTGGATCGTACTCCATGATGCCGCCGGTCACCATGGCGCCGAGCCATTCTCGGACGTAGCGCTCGTTGAGACCGACCCGTTCGGCGAGATCCGCGCTCGTCGCCGCTCCCTTCGCTGCCGCTTCGAAGAGGCCGGTCCTGTGGCCGACATCCACCATCAGCGCCAGCATGCCGCTGGTATAGTGACCAAAGAGCTTTCGGGCGAAGTCCTGAATCCGTTTCCGATCAAGCGCCTGTTCCATGCGGCCTCCCGGGAAAGATGATCTGAGGTTCGTCTCGCATCCCCAACAAAAGAAGATCAAAGGCAAGTGTAACCCTGATCGCGACGGCAAGACACTACCACGACGAAAGCCCCGGCGCGGCAGCATAGCGCCAGGCGCCGCGCGCGGCTCCAAGAGGCTTCCTTCGGGACCGCGGCACGAGCGACACGGCGGAGCTTCGGATCGCGTAGAAGATCCGGAGACCAAGAGTCAGAGGTCGAGCGCGACGAGCCGCTCGCGGAAATCCTTGCGCTCCAGGCGCCGCAGCACGGATTCCCGCGCCTGATGAACAACCGGCCGGCGTCGACTCGGGTCCATGGCATTCGAGCCCATCACGAGCTGGTCGGCCGGGTTGGGTTGGAAGGCCACCACGGCCGTTCCGAGGGCTCTCACTCGCTGGGCTTCTTGCGCGAGGCGCAACCGCGACAGCAGCCGGCTGGGAAAGTCGGCGGAGAAGCGGAGCGTGCCGCCGACCGTCGACATCGGCGAGCTGACGACAACGAGATCGAGTCCCAAGCCTTGGAGCAGATCTAGATTCGTCGGGGAGTGGACTCCGCCGTCGACGTAGCGGACGCCGTCATGCTCCACGGGGGTGAAGAACCCTGGAATTGCGCTGGAAGCCGCGACGGCGGTCGCGACGGCGGTCGCGGGCGCTCCGCTCTGCCCGAACACGACGCGCCGCCCATCGTCGAGCCTCACCGCGCAGATCCAGAGCGGTCGATCGGGCCAGCCTTCCCCGAGAGCTTGGCGGAGTCCCGCCACCATCTCCTCGGTCGAAACGCGGCCCGCCGGGAGCGCCGCCGCGAGGACGGTGCCGAAACGAGCCTCCCACGGGCGAAGTGCGGCACGGAGGAGAAACCTCGGCGAGGACGCCGTCGGAAAATCGGCGAAGAGACCCGCGAGCGTGAAGGGCGGAAGCTTGGCCGGCGGTCCGACGCGAGCGAGAAAGCGCGCGCCGTCCTCGGAAGGCGGCTCGCCAGTCGCAAAGGCGGCGAGATCGCCGGCACTGACTCCGGCCCGCAGCATCGCACCCACGCGCGATCCTGCCGAGGTGCCGACGATGATCTCGGCACTCCGGGGATCCCACTTCGTCGCCTCAGCGAGCGCCGAGAGCACACCGGCGTGGAAGGCGTGGCCTACGACCCCGCCGGCCCCCAGAACGAGACCAATGCGGGCCACGGTTATCGCCCGAGCGCGACGTGCGAAAGGAGGTCTTTGAGCGGAGTTGCCATGAGATGATTCCCGATCGCGTTCATCCGGTCCGAACGCCCCCTCGTGGAGGCCAGCCCTTGATCACGGGCGATAATCCTTTGGGGCGCTCTCGCGCAAGGAGAAAGGGATTGCGAGAGGAACGTATGGAAGGTCATTGCAGCGAGTGCGTGACCGCTACGGCTACGAAGTCAGGCGAGGTAGCTCTCGTATCGCGGCGCCCACATCTTCGACTTGACGAACTGCAGCACGTCATCGGGCCTCGCGACGCCCGCGAGCCCGTCCTGGAACGCCACCTCGGCCACCGCGGCGCCGATGGCCGCGGAGACCTCCTGGATGCGCGCCAGCGAGGGGTATATCCGGCCAATGTCCAGGTCGGCCTCGGACGTCTGCTGCGCCAGCGCTTTGGCCGCCTGCGCGAACATGCGGTCGGTGACGTGCTTGGCCTCACTGGCGACGACGCCGAGGCCCACGCCCGGGAAGACGTAGGCGTTGTTGCCTTGGCCCGGGACGATCGTCTTGCCCGCGTAGCGGAACGGCGGGAAGGGGCTGCCGCTAGCGAAGATGGCCTGGCCCCTCGACCAGATGTACGCCTCCTCCGCCGTGCACTCCGACTTCGACGTAGGGTTCGAGAGCGCGAAGATGATCGGGCGCGCGTTGAGCCGAGCCATCGTCTCGACGACCGGCTGGTTGAACGACTTGGCGATCGTCGAGACCCCGATGATGGCGGTCGGCTCGAGCGCCTGGACGGCACCGAGGAGGTCCGGGACCTGCTGGAAGTCGTGCGCGTAGTGGAGCTTGTGCTCGGCCAGGTTCTCACGGCTGCGCACCACGAGCCCCTTCGAGTCCACGAACCAGCACCGGCGGCGCGCGTCCTCGAGCCCCATGCCCTCATCGACCAGCGCCGAGACGATGAGGTCGCCGATGCCGATCCCGGCTTCACCGGCGCCCAGAAAGAGGATCTTCTGATCCCGGAGCGGCTTCTTGGTTAGGCGCAGCGCCGAGAAGATACCCGCCAGCGCGACCGCCGCGGTACCCTGGATGTCGTCGTTGAATGTGCAGGCCTTGTCGCGCCAGTGCTTCAGTAGGGGAAAGGCCGTGGTGTTCGCGAAGTCCTCGAACTGGATGAGGACCTTGGGCCAGAGCTCGCGAGCCGCGGTGATGAACTCGGATACGAACGCGATGAAGTCCTGGCCGCGCACGCGGTGCTGGCGGAGCCCCATGTAGAGCGGGTCCACCAGCAGCGCCTCGTTGTCCGTGCCCACGTCCAGCATCACCGGCAGGCACGTCGCCGGAGGAATACCGGCGCACGCCGTGTACAGCGAGAGCTTGCCGATCGGGATGCCCATCCCGCCCGCGCCCTGATCGCCCAGGCCGAGGATGCGCTCACCGTCGGTCATGACGATCACGCGCGCGTCCTTCTGCGGCCAGTTGCGGAGGCTCGCCGCGACACTGCCGCGGTCCGCGTACGAGATGTAGAGACCGCGCGTGCGCCGGAAGAGGTGACCGAACTGCTGGCACACCTGCCCAACCGTGGGCGTGTACACGATGGGCATCATGGCTTCCAGGTATTCCGTCAGCACGCGATAGAAGAGCGTCTCGTTGCGATCCTGCAGGCTCGCGAGGTGGATGCAACGCTCGAGGTCGCTCTCCTTCCTGCGGTAGTTCTCGAGCACGCGCCCGACCTGCTCGTCGATCGTGAAGACGTGCGGCGGCAGCAGGCCCTTCAACCCGAGTGCGCCGCGCTCGGCTTCGGTGAACGCCGTGCCCTTGTTTAGAAGTGGATCGCGGAGCAGCGCGACGCCCCTCGGGAGGCCGGGCTTGGGCTCGGGCGGTCTCTGGCTCATCTCGGTCGGTGAGCTTGCGGCACTTTGACGGGCGGCGCAAGCCCGGACCGCCTCGCGGCCCTCGTCGAGCGCTGAGATCACGCCGAGCGACTCGAGCAAGCGATCCTATAATAGCCCCGATGCGAAATTCCCATGATGCCCCGTCGAGATCGACGGCCGAGGAAGCGAATTTCGGATCGATCCGAGGTGTCGGCGTAGAGGAGTGGAGCAGATCGCCGAGCACCCCGATGCCGGCTACGACGGTCGCGCCGTAACGTTCCTCGACGAGCTCGCATGCTACGCCCGCGCCCTGAAGGCGGAGCGGGACCGCGAGCGGAGCTCCGCGCGCAGTCGCTAAAAAGCTCAGCGGCTTGTCGTCTCCCCGCGGTGAGGTTAAGGAAACGGCCAACGAGCGGCCATTGATGCGTAACATCGATCTCGATTTCGTCCGTGCCCAGTTCCCCGCCTTCGCCGAACCCTCGCTCGAGCGCCAAGCGTTCTTCGAGAACGCCGGCGGCTCGTACGCATGCCGGCCCGTGATCGAACGCCTGAACGAGTACTACCGTCGCCTGAAGGTCCAGCCATACTACGGCTATCCCGCCTCGCTCGAAGCGGGCGAATGGATGGATGCGGCGCGCGTGCGTCTCGCCGAGTACCTGAACGTGACGCCCGAAGAAGTGCACTTCGGTCCTTCCACCTCGCAGAACACCTACGTGCTCGCTCAGGCCTTTCGCAAACTGCTGCGGCCGGGCGACGAAATCATCGTCAGCAACCAGGACCACGAGGCCAACAGCGGCGTGTGGCGGCGCCTGGCCGCGGATGGTGTTGCGGTCAAGGAGTGGCGCGTCGATCGCGAGAGCGGCGCGCTCGATCCCGTGGACCTCGACGCTTTGCTCAGCGAGCGCACGCGGCTGCTGGCTCTTTCGCACTGCTCCAATGTCGTCGCCCACCTCAATCCAGTGGCACAGATCACCCGCAAGGCACGCGCCGCTGGCGCCATCACGGTGGTGGATGGCGTTTCGTACGCGCCCCACGGCCTACCCGACGTCGACGCGCTCGGCGCCGACCTCTACCTGTTTTCGCTATACAAGACCTTCGGGCCGCATCAGGGCCTGATGGTGGCGCGCAAGCCAGTGCTCGAAACGCTCGGCAACGAAGGGCACTACTTCAACGCGGCCTACGGCCACAAGCGCCTCGTTCCCGCCGGCCCCGATCACGCGCAGGTGGCGGCCGCGCGCGGCGTGGCCGAATACTTCGACGCGCTCGATGCTCACCATGAAGCTTCCGCGACAGCCGCGGGCCGGCCGCAACGCATCCGACGATTACTGCGCGATGCGGAGCGGCCCCTGCTCGCGCGGCTGCTCGATTACCTCGCGGCGCACAAGGGCGTGCGCCTGCTGGGACCGGCCGACCCGGAGCAGCGCGCCGCGACCGTCGCTCTCGTGCCGCTGCGGCGTGCGCCGGCCGAGCTCCTTCCGGCGCTGGCCGAGCGCGGCATCATGGCCGGCGCAGGTCACTTCTACGCAGTGCGGCTGCTGGAGGCGATGGGCGTCGATCCGAATCGCGGCGTGCTGCGCTTATCCTTCGTGCACTACACCTCGTCCGAAGACATCACTCGTTTGATCGAAGCGCTGGATGCCGCACTCGCATCCCGGGGACCATGAACCTGACGCTACCGCGAAGCGGAACGAACAATGCGGCCAGGCCCAGCGCCGAAGTCATTCTCGGGAGAGACGACGTCGTCGGCAAGATGCTAAAGGGAAGCTAGGCAGGAGTCCGGCGATGCCACCGCTGACGACCCTATCGCCCCCCAGAAGGTACGTACTTGGATTCGTCCTTCTTTCGCTCCTAGACGCGCGGAGTGGGCCAGTCAGTTCCGGTGATGCGGTGACCAATGATTACTCGCAGTTCGAGCGATTTGAGTTCCGCCAGGAGAGTGGCTTCGGATTTTGTCCCCTTCAAGGGGCACCGTACAAGGCGACGATCGTTCGACGCCCAGCGGGCGGCTATTCATTCGGCGAGTCCGTTCTCGAAGAGAGAGTAATGAAGTCTGCAGACTGTATTCCCCTTGTGCGTAGCGGCACGTGCTTGGTGGCGCGACAGCTGCCGAGTCGAGAGCTGGCGCCCGAGGAGGCCAGTCGGTTAAAGGCCGTGTTCTCACAGATCATTGTCCGAACATCACCGGACGCAAAGTGCCAAGGGCAGCTCGTGATCGACTATTGCCGAACGATTCGTTGTCGTTGGGATGATCATCTTCACAACGACGCCGAATGTCAGAGAGACTCGTTGCCAAAGAGCCAGATCGATCAACTCCTCATGCTGCTCGAAGAACTTCACCGCAGAGGAGTCGCGGACCGCGAGAAGTCGCCTACCGGCAAAGCTACGCGCACCGCTCTGGTCGCTGCCCATTTTGCGATCGAGCGTTCGCTCATCTCCGGGATCGCCATCCGAGAACAAAGGTGGCGGATGACGACATCAACGATGCCTTCGCAGCTCTTTGGACCGCCCAACGAATCGTCAACGGTTCCGTAAAGGTCATCCCCGATCGCCAGTGTCGCGATCCTTTCGGCCTTCGGACGGGGATTTGCTATTAGGACTGTGCGTGGAGGCCGCCTGACCGTTTTCGGCGGATCATCTTTTGATGAGTTGCCGATGCCAAGCGAACCCCGAACGGAGGATGCATGACCCGACGAGCAATTAAGAGCTACGTGATCGGCTGGGAACCCGCCCGCCGTAGGCCGCTTGCCAGCATACAGCTGGAGGACGGTAGTCATCACGCCCTCAAGGTAGGGACAGCCGCTGAGCTTGCTGCCCTTGCGGCAATTCTCAGGGAATCGCCAGTCTTTCTCTATGAGAATGGTCTGATCGTGAGCGGCTGGGAGCAAATCAAACCGAAGAGGCCCTCGAAGCAGCGAGGCCCCGTGCGACCGACGGCCCAGTGAAGGCTCGAAAGCCTCGACGAGGGGCGAGCCGCGGCCTCCCTTTGTTTTTCTTTTAGCCGGCGCCGTGGGACGATCCGCGGCGGTGGAGGAGAACCAATGTCGCACGAGATCCGCAACGTCGCATTCCTCGGCCTCGGCAAGATGGGCTCGCCGATGGCGGCCAACATCGCCAAAGCAGGCTTCGAGCTGACCGTCTACAATCGGACGCCCGAGAAGATGCAGCCGCTTCTCGCTCTCGGCGCCCGAGCCGCAAACAGCCCTCGCGATGCAGCCCGGCGCGCGGACGTGGTGGTGACGAACCTGATGGACGACGCATCGGTGCGCGCCGTCGTCAGTGGTGCCGAGGGTATCATCGCAGGCCTCCCAGCCGGTGCGATCCACATCGGCACGACCACCAACTCGCCCGCCTTGGCCGCAGAGCTGACGACCCTCCACCGCGACCACGGCAGTCACTACGTCGCTGCGCCGGTGCTCGGGCGACCGGATGCCGCCGCTGAAAAACGTCTCGTCGGCCTGGTAGCAGGCGATCATGAGATCGTCGAGCGCTGTCGGCCGCTTCTCGCCTCCTTCACCGCAACGCTGACCTATCTCGGCCCCGAACCGCGCGTTGCCAACAGCGCCAAGCTCGCGCTCAACTATTTCATCATATTGCTGATCGACCTGATGGGAGAGGTGTACGCTTGGGCGGAAAAGAGCGGCATCTCGACCGAGGTCATGGGCGGCTTCTTCCGGGCCTTTCTCGGGCATCCCGGCCTCCAGGCGTATGCCGCCAAGATCCGCGCTCGCGACTTCGCCGACGCGGGCTTCGAGCTCAGCGGCGGACTGAAGGACCTCGACCTCATGCTCGCGGCGGCCGAGGAGATCGCGATGCCGCTTCCCCACGCGGCCATGCTCCGGGATAAGTTCGCCGAGGCGCTGCGACGCGGCCTGGAGCACCAGGACTGGAGCGCGATCACCGAGGTGACCCGAGCGCGCGCGGGAATTCCTTGACCCTTTTCGTCATATCCGTCCGCTCGTCGAGCGGACGGACGCGCTTTCCATGCGCGCGGTCAGGCGAGGCAGATCTTCCCGTCAGGCTCGACGACCGCCGAGGCTCGCCACAGCCAAACGGCGAGATCGTCGGCGGCCGCAGCGGAAAGGCCGAGGACGATGTTGCCGCGCACGAAGAACGGCCGATGCGCGCGTCGGCTACGTCGAAACAGTCCGTGGCTGCGCTGCCGTCGGTGCGGGTGATGTCATGCTCGCCGTTCAGCCGCCAGCCCCATCAACAACTAGCACCGCCCCGTTCGCGATCCAGACACCACGGAAGGCTGCTGGATTGAAAATCCGAATGAGGAAGGCAATGTCGGGCTCGTCAGTGCATGCGGCCGGTAGAGATCCGATGTTGCCACTGAATTGGGCATTTCCCGCAGAACTGAGAGGAACAGGAGGCGTATCGACGACGGTTGACGTTCCACCACCCGCACTGCCGTCAATGTCACAGACCAGGGTCCCGATGACGTCGGTGACGCCGTCCGGTGTGCCGATAGGCAGACCCGACAGGCCAAAAGCACTCGCCGACCCAGCCGCCAGCACCAATCCCTTAACCTGAAATTGCACGTTGCCCTTGTTTGGATCGACCTGGGCTCCGCCTCCTAACGTGGACCATGGCGCGCCCCCTAGTACGCCGCTGCCGCCGAAGCCGAGGTCTCCCGAGCCCACCCGGTTTGCTGCCTCGACTATCCCGACGATGCTACGCCACCTGATCGTCTTGGCCTCGCCTGAAGTGGCGTTCAGTGCCACCAACAAGATGCTCATGGCCACCAACGTGATCAACTTTGAAGCTCTCATTCTTACGCCTCCTGTTTCATCCATCACCGGCACTGCAAACCCTACCCCTCCGTCTGGCATCCGCCCCCTGCGGTCGCTCCAGCACGTTGCGTGCCGGCGACGGCACGGCACCGCATGGTGAAAAGAATGGACTTTTGGCGTAGCCGTTCGTGTAGTCAGGAAAACCTCCGGGGAGAATCTCCTCAGCTATGGCGGACGCGGCGGTCTTAGTAGTCAGACGGTCGACGTCCCCTTCATCCGTCAGGTGAGTAGCGCGCGAAGGGCCGTGCGATGCGGCGTCTCGAGACGTCGCACCGCGTCGCACCTTCTGTGCCGCCTCGGCAAGCAGCCGGCAGGAAAGGTGGTCGGCCGCTTCATCGACTCGCCTTGAAGCGAAAATAATTTCGGCCAAGGAGCGTGCCGAGCCCGCACCCGACTGCGACGCGTCGCGAGCGCCAGATGAGTCGCGGGGCCGTCTTTGGAGGCGCGAGGGGCGACTAGGAAGAAGCTCGTGGCGGCGAAGTCGGGTGCGGGCTCGGCACGCTCCACGGATCCGAGTATTTTCGCTTCAAGGTTTTAGGCGCCGTGGGTTTGGCTACCTCCTCGGTCAGTACTTCGAGACGATGTAGTCGATCGCGGGCTTGAACGCTTCCCGCCACAACCTCTCGGTTTTGGCACCATACCGACTGTCGCAGCCCTTGACCGTTCGAAGGAGCGAATCGAGCCAGAGGTCATAGAGGTGAGGCTGAATGTTCGCCTTGGTTCGGCTGTGGCTGATCGCGGTAGGCTCGAGGACGGAGAAGTCGTTGGTCTTGTGCACGACGGCGTCCATGACCAACAGAAAGGAAAGCCGGAGCGCCCTCTTCTGGCGGGCGAAGTCCGTCCGTTGAAATTTCTCTTAGACCTCGATCGATGAGCTCAGGAAGTCGTCGTAGAAGAGATCGACGAAACGTCGGTGGGTCATGCAACGCTGGAACGAGGCGTGAAAGTCTCTGATCTGTGTCTCCGTCATGCCCTCACTCTTGTCCAAATTTAGCTCTTGAAACGGGATGAGCCTGCTCGGTTAGAAGTCACTACACGAGCCCCCGCTCGCTCAGCTCGCCCTTCACGTAAGCGTAGGTGATCGGTGCAACGACCAGGCCTGGAATTCCGAAGAGGCTCTCCATCAGCAACATCGCAATCAGGAGCTCCCAGGCCGACGCTTTGATCTGGCCTGCGACGAGGCGTGCGTTTACGAAATACTCGAGCTTGTGAATCACGACGAGGAATATGAGGGAACAGATCGCGATCCGTACCGAATGGTTCAGGCTGATCACGACAATGATCGTATTCGTGATCAAGTTCCCGACGATTGGGACCAGACCGACCACGAAAGTCGCGAGGATCATCGTCTTGACGAAGGGCAGCCCGACCCCGAACAGCGGTAGCCCAACCAAGAGATAAAGACCGGTCAGGAACGTGTTGCCGGCCGAGATGCGGGTTTGGGCGAAGACGACGTACCGGAATGCATCGCTAAAGCGACGCACTTGCGTAGTCAGCGCGCGCGCGAGCGGTGCGGTGGCGGCCGGCGACGATTCGCTGCGGAGCGAGACCAGAGCTCCCAACACCATGCCGATCAGCGCGTGCATCAGGGCGGTGCCGGCCTCGCCACCGATCCTCGTGATCTCGGTCGCATGCTCTCGGAGCCACTGCGCACTCCACTCCTTCAGAGTATCGGCGTCGCCTTCCGGCGGCCAGGCCCGCATCCAGCTTGGTAGCAGCTCGCGGGAGCTTTCGACGGTCTCGGCCATCTTCTGGAGGAGCGCCGAAAAGCCGCCGCCCTCGCTGCGCATCTCGGAGACGGCTGCAGCGCCGGCGGCGATCGTTGCGCCGACTACCAACAACGCGAGCAAGGCGACGGCGACGAGTCGGGCACTGGCGGCAGAGATTCTCCAGCCGACGACGCGAGGCGCGAGGGTATGGACGATCTCGAAAATCAACAGACCGGATAGGAGAGTCGGGATCAAGTGAAGCGAGAGCGCTGCTACGATCAACGCTGCCATGATCGCATACGCCGCCCAATCGTAGCGGGTCAGGTTGTCGGGCGTGACCCCCGCGCCGCTTTCCATCTGCTCCCGCGCTGCCCGGGAAAGGATCTGCTCATTCATCGATTCGTGGTCCGGGTTCGCCGCGTCCGCTGCCACCGGCCAGCCGGTAATTAGCTTCTTTGCGTTTTGCGAGGATCCTGTCCAGTCAGGCAGCTTCGGCGTAGAGGCTGGGATAGGCGACTTCCCGCAGCTTGAGGGCCGCGGCCCGTGAAACAACGGCTAACCGCGGCGAACGTCTGACGCTCGGTGCGCTCGCGTCGCGGGACAGCGGCATGCTGCGACACGTCTTTGGTAGCCCGACCGGCGGCTTCACTCACCTCGGAGGGCGGCGTGCCTCGCGAAACCACTGGCGATACGCCGCCATGCGCGCTCGTTGCTCCACGGGGGCGTGGCGCCGGCAGGGTGCGTACTCGTCCGTCCCTTCGGCGGCACCCCAGCGGATCTCGACGCAGTCGTTCGGATTGTAAGTCATCTCGAAGGCCGCCTTGCGCGCCAGGATGTCGGCAACCGTGAGCGTCCACGGACTTCCGTCGCTACGGCTGTAGAGGATCGTCCGCTCGCGCACGCGCCGCGCGTGGAGTGCCTCCACCTCGGCACGCGCCTCCTCCGCGGAGCGGCCGCTCAGAACATAGAGTTCGGGGTGACGGACCATGCGATCGGGCAAGCCCGTGAGCACGTTCATGGCGATGATCAGCCGCATGTCGCGTGACGGTGTCGAGTAGTCCTCCCACGGCCCGATGGTCTCGAAGATGCGCGCGCCCTGCGGCATCGGTACCGGCGGGTTCGGATGCGCGCGCATGTAGCGCTCGCCGTTGTCGACCGAGCCGACGCGCGTCTGCAACTGCTCGACCAGCGCGTCGAGCATGTCCTCGTACGCACGCACGGGGTCGAGGCCCTGCGGATTGATGAGCGCGCCCATGCGCGCGTAGAACTCCTCCGCGGAGAGATGCGCCTGCTCGTCCGAGAACGGCGCAAAGCGCGCGTTGTCCGCGAGCGCGTCGTTCGTCAGCGGGCGAAGCCTGCCGGCTGCGTCGCGCACGACAGGCCGGAACGCCTTGAACCCCGGTCCTGCGCCCGGCGTGTCGCTCTTGAAGAGAAACGTTCCCTCCCAGAATCGTTTGCGCCCGACCGAGTCGTCGGGTTGGGCGTCGATTGCGAGCAGCAGCCCGCCGTGCGCGGGCGTCTGCGCGACCCATTTGACGATCAGCAGCGTGTGGCCGTAGGGATCGGCGAAGATGACGCCGGGACGCAAAACGTCGTGCGCGAGATCGACCGGATAGAAGTCGGTTGCGTCGTCGTTGAGGGCCGTACGCGCGCTCCCGGACTGCACGGTGTCCATGAGCCGGCCCGCGTAGGCCTTGAAGGCCGCGAGGGGGTCTGCACCCTGACCCGGCCGCTCCGTAATCTCGGGCGGGCCGCAGCGTGGCGGGCTACTGGCCGTCCCGCGGCTGCACGCGCGCACGCCGACGGGTAGACCGATCTTCCACGCGAAGTAGGCGCGGAGAACGTACGGCAGGTCGGCACAGTCGGGAGTGGCCGTGAGTGCGGTGCGGCTGCGCGCGTCGTCCTCGCCGAGTTGGAGGTGATCGTGGAGAAAGTTCCGGCGCTCGTCGCGCAGGGCGTCCTGCAGCGCGGCGAAGCCGAGTTCCTCCGACGCGGGGGCGTCGAAAAGCCGTTCGATCCACGCCGAGTAGAACGCCTCCGTGCGCCGATCCCACGCGAGGCTCGGCTCGCCGAGGCCTCGCCCGGAACGCAGGTCCGCGTCGCCGACCGCAACCATGCGGCAGGCGACCACCGCACCGCCACGGAGCACCTCGATTCGATAGGTTCCCGTGCGTGCGCTCGTGATCGTGGCCCCGAGACTCCACGGCGGCCCGCCGAGGCGCACCGTTTCGGGTTCGGCTGCCTGTCCGGTGGAATCGGTAATGACGAGTTCGGAGGCGGCCTCGGCATCCGCGACGGCGAGGACGCGCAGCGGTCCGCCCGCAACCGGCTGGCGGGGGGAGGTCCAGACGGCAACGCCGGTCCCCTCGCGGCAGGCCTCGGGAGCGTCGGACGCCGCGCGAGAAGCAACGGAGGGCAACAGAAGAAGTATGCTCGCCAGGATGGCGCGGCGCCAAGTCGTCGGGACCATGCTTCGTCAGGTCTTAGCCTGCGGACACGGGTGTCGAAAACCCGTGTGCGGCGATGGGTCGGTGCTCGAGTACAGCTCGCTCTACTGCGAGGCGCGCGACGTGATGGCGTTCCTTGGCCGCGCTCGGCGAGAACACTTATCCGTCGAGCAGCTCGTCGATTCGCATGCGATCGAAGCCGACCACGAGCTCCCCGTCGACCGAGATCACGGGCGTGGTGCGGATGCCGCGGCTCTCCAGGAAGACGCCCGCGTCCTCGTCCATCATGACGTCGATCACCTTGAAGGCGACACCCTTCTCCCGCAGATGGCGTTTGAGCCGTTCGCAGGGCGCGCACAACGGGGTCGAATACACGGTGATGTCCTTCATCGCGGTCTTCCCCGGGGCGGCCTCAGACCTGGCCCTCGGTCTTCATCTGCCGGTACTTCTCCTTCGCCTGGATCCAATGCTCGTAGGCCTCGCCCTCGAGGAACGGTTGCTCTTTGGTGAAGATTCGCCGCTTCCAGCTATCGTCGTCACTCCACACGTAGGGCGTCACCAGCGTCGGCGCGGGAGCTTCCGCGGTCTCGAGCAGCCGGAGCCCGGTCTCGACGATCTCGCGCTGCATCGCGGCGTCGAACGGCCTGCCGCACGGGTTGCCGAGCGGGAAATCGGTAAAGACGAAGCGCGGCACGCCCACTGACTCGACGATATCCCGGGCGCATCCCAAGACTACCGTGGGAATTCCGTTGGCCTCGAGATGCCTGGCGACCAGACTCACGGTCTGGTGACAGACCGGTCAAACCGGGGTCAGCAGGACGACGTCGACGCCGTCCTCGCGGCAACGTTTGAGCACCTCCGGCGCGTCGCGCTCCATCGTGACGCGCTGGCTGTAGGACGTGTAGACGCCGTGAAGGCGCGCAGCCGTACTGCCGATTCGCCCCCGGGCCGCCATCTCGCGAAGCCGCGTGACCGGGCAGTACGCGTTGACATCGTCGAGGGTCGTCGCGTGCTGGTCGTAGTGCTCGCTGCGGCTGTAAAGCCGCCCGGGCGCGACATCGAACGGGATCGAGTAAACGTTGCCGATCAGCGTCGCCGCATCGCCGCGCTCGCGCTCGCCGGTCTCCGATAGGACCGCGACATCGCTGGTCGTGACCAGCCCGACGCGGCACTCGGCGAGCGGCTTTCGCAGGCGCGTGAACGGCACATCCTCGAAATGCGCCCACTCGTACGGCTTCGCGTATCCCTCGGCCAGATAATACTCACGCGTCCTTTCGATATAACGAACGGAATCGTCACCCATCGTCGCGAGTCCTCAAGAAGGTTAGGAACGTCCTCAGAGTCTCCATCTTCCCTCCGGATACAGCAACACCAGCCGAGAGACAATGAGAGACAATTGCGCAGCGACGCCGTCCGATCCACGCGGGCATCAGGAAGCGAGCCGAGCCCGGGCCCGGCTGTGGGAGGCGTCGCGAGATCCCGGAAAAGGGAGTGTTCATCCGCCTCCCTCCGCAAGCGTCGCGCCGGGAAAGACGGATCGAACAACGCCGAGCTGCCTCTCCCGGATACACGACCGCTTCGTTCGGAACCATTGCGCCACCCCATACATGTAGAATCCCTACCGCTCTGAATGGCATCCTTCTTGCGTTTCAAGGAATCAATGTCTGATTCCAAACGGCCGCCGACGGGAAACGCATCCACGAACGATCGGTACTGGAAATGGGACCGCTGCCGCTGGGGCAGCCACCGGGTCAGTTGTTACCCGGGGAATTGCCCGTACCGTGTCTACGCAGAGGACGGGCGAGTGATCCGCGAGGAGATCTCCTGCAGCTATCCGGAGTTCTCCGATCCGAGCTTCCGTGTCCCCGACTACAACCCGCGGGGCTGCCAGAAGGGGGCGCAGCACTCGAGGTCGATGTATGGGGCGGACCGCGTCCTTTACCCGATGAAGCGGGTCGGCGAGCGCGGTGGCGGGCGCTGGCAGCGGATCACATGGGCGGAGGCCTTCGACGAGATCGGCGCGCGGCTCGCCGACGTCATTGTGACGCACGGCCCACAGGCCTTCCTCGACGACCATGGCAACAACGGCATCGGCTTCGTCCGTGGCGGATCGGAGGCCACCGGCCCGGCTCTCGCGGGCCTCCTCGGTGGCGTCAGCTTCGACATGAACTTCATGGTCGGCGACTTCCCGGTCGGCCAGTACCTGACGTTCGGGCAGATCGGCCACTCGCCGGGGATCGAGACATGGTTCCTGCCGGACACCATCGTTCTCCTCTCGAACCCCGTGTACTCCAACATCCCCGACATCCACTACTTCCTCGAAGCCCGCTACCGCGGAGCGAAGCTCGTGGTCATCGCTCCGGACAAGAGCCCGACGGCGCAGTTCGCCGACTGCTGGGTGCCGATCGATTGGTCCGCCGATCCCGCCTTCTGGCTCGGCGTCTGCCGAATCCTGATCGACAAAGGATGGGTCGACCGGGAGTTCGCGAAGGAGCAGACCGATCTGCCGATCCTCGTGAGGCAGGATACCCGGCAGTACCTCCGTGACTCCGACCTCCGCGACGGTGGCGATCCGGAGCTCTTCCTCGCGATCGATTCCGCCGCCGGCTCTCCGACGCCGTTGCCGAAGGACACACTCGAAGTGCCGTTCGACTGCGCCCTCGAGGGCGCGTGGACGGTCCGCTTGAAGGAGGGGCGCGACGTCGCGGTGACGACGGTCTACACGGCGCTGAAGAACCGCGTCGCCGAGTACACGCCGGAGCGCGTGCACGAGCTGGCCGGGGTCCACCCCGACATGCTGCAGGCAGTCGCCGAGCTCTGCCGACCGCCACGGAAGGTCTTCGTCTTCGCGAACTGGATCGGCGGGAAGCTCTACCACGGCGATCTGATCGAGCGCAGCTACTGCTACATGCTCGCCCTGACCGGCAACTTCGGCAAACCGGGAGCCGGCACGCGAGGCTTCGCCTCAGGCGTCGAGATGCCCGCGGCAATGTCGGTCGTGACCGGAATGCCGAAGTCCGTGCTCGAGTCGGAGAATCCGATCGCCGAGAGCGCGAACATGTTTCAAATGCTGCTCGACGACTACCGCAACCGCGTCAAGATGGACTCCACGATGCCGCCGTACGAAATGGCGAGCGGCGGCCTCCGCGAGGCGCTGCGGGGCGGCGCGACGCTCGCCCCGCCGATCTTCCTCTGGTACCACCATGCCGGCTACCGTGACGTGTGGGACCGGCATCTCGAGGACCCGAACGCCTGCAGGAAGATCAGCGAGTACGCCGACGAGGCGATCCGGCAGGGTTGGTGGAAGGGGTTCGAGCGCCCGGCGAAGGACGTCACTCCGCGCGCCCTCTACGTCACGGGCGGCAACCCGCTTCGCCGCCACCGAGGCGGCATGAACACGTACTTCAAGACGATGTGGCCGAAGCTCGATCTCATCATCGTCGTCGAGCCGCGCTGGAGCACCACGGCGCTCTTCGCCGATTACGTGCTGCCCGCCGCCTCCCACTACGAGTACGCCGACACGTCGGTCTCTTCGCCGCACAACCGGTTCGTCGTACTCACCGACCAGACGGTGCCGATGCGCGGCGAATCGAAGTCCGATCGGCAGATCGTCCTCGGCATCGTGAGGAGCGTCGAGCGGCATCTGAAGGAGCGCGGGATCGAGCGTTACCCGGTGGAGCCGGGCGGACGCGAGATCGTGGTCGACGAGCTCTATTGGAGAGCCACGTACGGCGGGCATTACGGCGACTCGAACGAGGACGAGGAGCGCCTCGTCGACGACGTCTACCACACCCTCTCCGATCTCGGCTGGGTGACGAGCGTCGACGAGGGCGCGGTCGGTCTCGAGAACCTCCGCAGGCACGGGAAGGCCTGGCTGAGCGGCCGTCCGCCGTTCAACGCGATGGTCGCCCAAGGGAGCGACCTCGTCCCCGGTGAGATCCACTATGCGTTTCGAGATCAGGTGGAGCGGAAGGTCCCGTATTCGACGACCACCCGCCGCATCCAGTTCTACGTCGATCACCCGTGGTTCATCGAGGCCGACGAGCACCTGGTGCGCTACAAGGAGCCGCCGTACATCGCGGGACGGCATCCGCAGCGCCTCACGAGCGGTCACCTCCGCTGGAGCATCCACGCGAACTGGGTGACTTCTGAGGAGATGCTGAAGCTCCACCGCGGCGAGCCGTTCGCGTTCATCAACGACCGCGTCGCGCGCGAGAAAGGCATCGGGGATCACGACTACGTTCGCGTGTTCAACGACTACGGAAGCTTCTTCGTCCGTGCGAAGCTGAGCCCTTGCGTGCGCCCCGACCAGCTCGTGATCTACCACGCGTGGGAGCCGTACCAGTATCCAGGCTGGAAGTCTTACGACACGCTCCTGCCCGGCCCGCCGAAAGGGATTCACTTCGCCGGCGGTTATCGCCACTTCGAATACACGCTCTGGAACTGGGCGCCGTCGCAGTCGGATCGGCAGACGAACGTCTCGTTCGAGCGGGCGGACCCCGACCTTCCGGGTGAGGCGCTCCCGGGTTCTTGAGCATTGGCATCCGCCCATTGTCCGGGAATGATCGCTCGAGGATCGCGGCGATTCGCACGCGACGGTCCGTGAGTTCCGGGCCGATCGCTGCGGCCTCATGGCCGGCCGCATCACGCGGGCGGTGCGCGACGCCGGCACGTGAGAGCCCGCGCCCGGGTTGCTCGGCCCGGCACCACTCCCGACGGATCACGATCATGACGGCGGGCTTCGAGGCTTGACCGGTCGTTTCATATCAGGCCGAGTCGCAGGTGAGCGGCCGACGAACGTGCTAAGAGGGCTTCCGAAGGGCGACGCCTAGCTTCGGGATGCTCGGCACGACGTCAACGGAGGACGTTTGCAGCTGGACGCAAAGGTGAGCGGTTTCGCCAGGCCCACTTCGGGTGGCGCACGCACGGGTCTCAACGTCGACGATCTGCGGCGCGACTTTCTCGACAACCTCTACTTCCTGCAAGCGCGGTTTCCAGCCGTCGCCACTGCGAACGACAACTACATGGCGCTCGCCTACACGGTGCGCGACCGATTGCTCGCGCGCTGGATCAACACCGTCCAGACCTACTACCGCAAAGCGAGCCGTACGGTCTGCTACTTCTCGGCCGAGTACCTGCCGGGGCCCCAGCTCGGAGCCAACCTCGTCAACCTCGGCATCTTCGAGGAGGCACGCGAGGCGGTGGCGTCGTGCGGACTCGATCTCGAGGATCTGCTTGCGCAGGAGGAGGAGCCGGGCCTCGGAAACGGGGGCCTCGGGCGCCTCGCCGCATGCTTCATGGATTCTCTGGCCACACTGGAGATTCCCGCGATCGGCTACGGAGTCCGTTACGAGTTCGGCATCTTCGATCAGCAGATTCGCGACGGCTGGCAGGTCGAAGCCACCGACAAGTGGCTCCGGCTCGGAAACCCCTGGGAAGTGGCGCGGCCCGAGATCGCCTTCGACGTCGGCTTCGGTGGCCACACCGAAGCGTACCACGACGCAAACGGCCGCTACCGGGTGCGTTGGCTTCCGGAGACCGTGGTCAAGGGGATCGCCTTCGATACCCCGGTCCTCGGCTATCGGGTGGGCACGGCGAGCATGCTGCGCCTGTGGAAATCGGAGGCGGTCGAATCGTTCGACTTCCAGTCCTTCAACGTCGGCGACTACTACGGGGCCGTGGACGAGAAGGTTCGCTCGGAGAACCTGACCAAGGTGCTCTATCCGAACGACGAGCCGGCCGCCGGGAAGCAGCTTCGCCTCGAGCAACAGTACCTCTTCGTCTCCTGCTCGCTCCGCGACATGATCCGCATCCACCTTCAGCGTGCACCGGACGTCGGCGGCCTCGCCTCGAAATACGCCGTGCAGCTGAACGACACCCACCCGGCGATCGCCGTGGCGGAGCTCATGCGGGTTCTCGTCGACGAACACGACATGGAGTGGGCCCCGGCGTGGGGGCTCACCCGCGCGATGCTCGCCTACACCAACCACACGCTGCTGCCGGAGGCGCTCGAGAAATGGCCCCTGGCCTTGTTCGGACGCCTGCTGCCGCGCCATCTCGAGATCATCTACGAGATCAACCACCGATTTCTCGAAGAGGTGCGCACCCGCTATCCGCAAGACGCCGCGCGCCTGAGGAGGCTCTCGCTCATCGACGAAGACGGCGAGCGCTACGTGCGCATGGCGCATCTCGCTTGCGTCGGCAGCCATCGCGTGAACGGCGTGGCGCGCTTGCACAGCGATCTCCTCACCCGCGAAGTGCTGCGCGACTTCCACGAGCTGTGGCCGAGCAAGTTCACCAACGTGACGAACGGAGTGACACCGCGACGATTCATGGCGCTCTTCAACCCGGGGCTCGCTCGCCTGATCACCGAGCACATCGGCGAGGGTTGGCTGACCGATCTGGAGCGGCTGAGGGCCCTCGAGCCCCTCGCCGAGGATTCGGCCTTTCGCACGGCGTGGCGCGCGGCGAAGCTTCGCGTGAAGACCGCTCTCGCCGCGCATCTGCGCGCGCGGACGGGCGTCGCCGCCGATCCGAGCTTTCTCTTCGACGTGCAGGTGAAGCGGATCCACGAGTACAAGCGCCAGCACTTGAACGTGCTGCACGTGGTGAGCCGCTATCTCCGGCTCAAGCGCGACCCCGGCCTCGACCTCGTCCCGCGGATGGTTCTGTTCGCGGGAAAGGCGGCGCCGGGGTATTTCATGGCGAAGCTCATCATCAAGCTCATCCACTGCGTCGCGGAGGTCGTGAATGGGGACCCCGAGGTTGCCCGGCGGCTGCGCGTGGCGTTTCTTCCGGACCTCAGCGTCAAGAACGGGCAACGCGTCTATCCGGCCGCCGATCTCTCGGAGCAGATCTCGACGGCCGGGAAGGAGGCGTCGGGCACCGGCAACATGAAGCTTTCGCTCAACGGCGCCCTCACGATCGGCACCTTGGACGGCGCGAACGTGGAGATCCGCGAGGCGGTGGGCGCCGAGAACTTCTTCCTCTTCGGCCTCACGGCCGAGGCGGCGGCGAAGCTTCGGGCGGAAGGCTACAGGCCCTTCGACGTCTACCGCAGCGACCCGCTTCTGAAGGATGCTCTCGACCTGATCGCCTCGGGGCGGTTCTCGCGCGGCGACGCTTCGCTCTTCCGGCCGCTCGTAGACTCGCTGCTCGGCGACGATCCCTACCTGGTGCTCGCCGACTTCGCGGCGTACGTCGACTGTCAATCCAGCGTCGACGCCGCCTACCGTGATACCGACCGCTGGACGCGCACGTCGATCCTGAACGTGGCGCGCATGGGGCGCTTCTCCTCCGACCGGGCCATCCGGGAGTACTGCCGCGACGTCTGGAGGGTGGAGCCGGTTCCGGTCGAGCTGCCGGATCTCCCGGGAGCGGGCGGAGCGACGAGCCGTGACGGGCTCGACCTCGCTTCGCCCAAGTGAAGCCGGGCGTTCAGGGGGCGGCGGGCGTTGCCGGGTCGCGCGCGCAGCACCCCCGTGAGGCGAGCCGCGATGGTGGCCGCTCGTATCGTGGCCCCGCACACCAAGCGCGCCACCACCCGCTGGTGGCACACTACTACCTTGGCCGAGGACCTCAGTGTGGCCGATGCCGACGAGGACAATCTCTATGCGGCGACGCGCCGGCCAGCGAGTGGAGATCGGTGGCGTGCGGCTACGATTAGGTCCACGAAGTTGGTTGCAGGACGCACCGCGAATGCAGGCTCCAAGAGGCCGTCCGCCCACCGCCTGAACGCCGGTGGCCAGGATGGCTCGAAGTCGTGCTACAAATGTCCCTGGAGGACTCGAGATGGATCAGCAGCGGCAGCTGACGGCGATCATCGAACGTGAGGGCGACGGCTACGTCGCGCTCTGTCCGGAGTTGGACATCCCGAGCCAGGGGGATTCGGTGGAGAGCGCCCGAGCCAACCTCGCCGAGGCGGTGGATCTGTTCTTTGAGACCGCTGACACCTCCGAGGTCGAGCGGCGGTTGCATACGGAGATCTACGTGACGCGCCTCGATGTCGCACGCGGGTAGACCCGCCGTCCTGTCGGGCCGTGACGTCTGCGCCATTCTGGCGAAGCATGGATTCGTCGAACTGCGCCAGAAGGGCAGCCACGTCGTCATGCAGATTGAGGCGTCCGAGGTAGCCGCCGTTGATGCGCGTCGCCGTCCGCTGGGGTCTGGTCGCCGTGGCCGCCGCCGTCGTCCTGTGGGTTCGTCTCCTCCCGCTCGACCTGGACGGGGTCGCGGATGCCGAGCTGCTCCGCTACAGCGGAGAGGACGGCCGAGAGCGAGTCTATCTCGGCGACTTCGACAGCTATCTCTGGCTGCGTCACGCGCGCAACTACCTGCGCACCGGCACGACTTGCGATGCGGTGATCGCCGGCGAGTGTCGCGATACCTACGCGCTCGCCCCGGTCGGGATGCGCATGCACTATGCACGCTCGTTGCACATCGCGGCCATCGCTTGGCTGCATCGGCTCATTCACACCGTCCAGCCGGCGTACCCCCTGCCGGCGTCGGCATTTTGGGTACCCGTGCTGGTCGGCGCGGTCGGCAGCGCTCCCGCCTTCCTGCTCGGGGAGCGGCTTGCCGGACCGCTCGGCGGCTTCGCCGCGGCACTCCTGGTCGGCACCAACGCGTTCTTCCTCCAGCGGAGCATCGGCGGTGACAACGACGTGTGGAACGTGGTCTTCCCGCTGTTCATCGTCGCGTCGGCCGCCGCCTCGACCGCCGCGGCGCGCCCCGGGCGGCAGGCGGCCTACGCCGTTCTCGCCGCCGGTTTCGTGGGCCTGCACGCGGCCACGTGGAGCGGATGGACCTTCACCTACGTCGTGGTGACGATCGGTCTCGTCGCCAACGCGCTCGTGCGCATCCTTCGCCTCGCGTTCGTGGGACCGAGGCGTCGCCCCGAGCAGCGTAAGGCGCTGGTCGGCGGGCTGCTGCCCCTGGTGGTCTTTTACCTGGCCGGCGCTCTCTGCGCGGCGCTCGCCGGCTCCCCTGGGGGATTCGCTGCCCCGCTGGGTGCGGTCACCCAGACGTTCTTCACGTTCTTCAACGGTCCTCCGCGAGCGGGAGATGCCCCGGCGACGACCTGGCCGGACATGTTCTCGACCGTGGCCGAGCTCGTGCCTCCGGACCTGCAGATCATCTCGGGCCGCCTGGGGCAACCCGTGTACTTCCTCGCCGGCTGGCTCGGGCTCCTCGTGCTCTGGCTGCCGCGGACACGGTGGCGGTTTTGGCATTTTGGCATCATGGTCGGGGGGAGTCTCCTGTACTACTACCTCTTGAACGGCCCCCAGCTGGAGCCCTCGGTCCGGATGGCTCTCCTCTCCCTCCCCGTAGCGATCGGCATTACTCTGGCGGCGACCGCGGGGCGCCCCCCGGCGGATATCGGCAGCGCGCTCCTCCTCGCGACCTGGTTCGTAGCGGCGCTCCACCTGTCCTACGGCGGTCTCCGCTTCATCCTGCTGCTGGTGGCGCCCGCCGGCATCGCGTGCGGGGTCGCCATCGGGCGCCTCCACCTCTGGCTCGTCTGGGCGGCGACCCGGATCACCGGCGGAAGGCGCACCCCGTGGGCGGTGGTCCTCTTCATGCTCGTCGCGGCTGCCGTCTTTCCGGCGGTGAAGCACGGGGTGGCGGCGGCACGCGCCTACCTACCGCAGATGAACGACGCCTGGTGGGACACGCTGACGCACATCCGCGACGCGTCGCCCCCGGACGCGATCGTGAACACTTGGTGGGACTACGGGCACTGGACGAAGTACCTCGCCGAGCGGCGTGTGAGCGCGGACGGTGCATCGCTCGGCACCCACGTGCCCCACTGGCTCGCACGCGCCCTGCTGGCAACGAACGAGCGCGAGACGCTCGGTCTGCTGCGCATGCTCGACTGCGGATCGGATGCGACGCCGGAGCCCGAGGGGCGCCTCGGCGCGTACGGCAAGTTGCTCGCGCGGGGACTCGACGGCGTGAGCGCGCACGACGTCGTTTTGGCCCTGGCGAGCCTCGATCAGCCGGCGGCCGGTGCGCTGCTCGCCAAGCGGGGGCTCGCCCCCGGGGACGTGGAAGACGTGCTCGCCTCGACGCACTGCAACCCGCCTCCGTCGTACCTCGTTTTGAACACGGGGCTCATCCAAAAGAGGAGCATCCGCTACCTCGCCGATTGGGACTTCGAGAGGCCAGCCGTCAACACGCCGCCGTTGCAGCTACCGACCTCCCCGCGGCTGGCCTGGCGCTCTTGCACGCCGACGCCCGACGCATCCGAGTGGGCCTGCCCACCGGCGGGGGAGGCTTCGCCGGGGGAGCCCGGCGTCTTTCGGTTCCGTCCAGACGCCCCCGCGCAGAGCCGGTTCCTCACCGCGGAAGGGCGAACGGAGCGGCAGTCGACGTCGCCGGTCGTCGTGCTCGCCGAAGCGGCTGGCCTGCGCGAGGTCTCGCCGACCACCGCCACGGATAAACAGCTCGCGGTCCTCGTGGACGTTCTGGAGGGCCGTGTGCTCGTCGGCCTACCCGAGCTCCTCCGCTCGACGCTCGTGGATCTCCTGTACCTCGACGGGCGTTATGCCAAGCACTTCGAGAAGTTCGACGAGCGCGTCGGCTACCGGGGCGAGCGCGTAGTGACCTGGCGGATCCTCGGCGAGTCGTGAGAATCCTACTCATCCAGCCGTCGCTCGACCCGCCTGGCGGCGGCAACCTCGTCGCGGCGCGTGCTCGACAAGTTCTTCGCCCCGCCCGACACGCCGCCACGGGCGCGCGCTCGCGAGCGGCGCGAATCCCGTCTCCACGGCGGTCCGCATCGTCTGGTACCCGCTCGAATGGCTACCTCCGCCGGCGGACGTAGGTGCAGGGGCTCATCGACTGGCGGCAGAGTGTCGGGCGCCGGTGGTGCACCCGCGTCGCGCCGTCGTGAGCACGGCCGCCCCGGGCGCGGTCGTGGCGGGCTCACCGCCTCACGCCCGCTGCGTGACCGTCGCGGGGTCGGCGTCCGTGCGCAGCCCCAGGCGGCGGAACTCGTCGCTTCGCTGGAGGAGGTCGTCGTAGGAGGCGCAGTCGAGGAGCCGGCCACCGGCGACCAGGGCGATCCGATCACAGCCCCGCAGCGCGTCGAGACGGTGGGCGATGAGCAGCACGGTCTTGCGCCCGTGCAGGGCGCGAATCGCGTCGGTGACCGCGAAGGCGGTCGCGTTGTCGAGGGCGGACGTCGCTTCGTCGAGTACGAGCACGTCGGGGTCGTGATAGAGGGCGCGCGCGATGCCGACGCGCTGGCGCTCGCCGCCTGACAGCCGGACGCCGTGCTCGCCGAGCCGTGTCTCGAGTCCGTCGGGAAGCGAGGCGACCAGCGCCTCGAGTTGCGCCGCGCGCAGCGCCCGGCGCACGCGCTCCGGATCGATGTCGCGGTGGGCGATCCCGAGCGCGACGTTGTGGGTGAGCGTGTCGTCGAGGAGGAAGATCGATTGCGGTACGTAGCCCACGTGGCGCCGCCACGTCCGCCCACGCGTCGCGTCGAGCGCGACCCCGTCGATCGTCACGCGCCCCGTCGTGGCGGGGAGGAGGCCCATCACGACGTCGACGAGCGTGCTCTTGCCGGCGCCGGTCGCGCCCGCAAAGCCGATCGACTCGCCGTGACGGATCGTGAGCGTGACGTCGCGGAGCGCGGGGGCCCCGACACCGGGATAGGTGTACGACACGCCCTCGAGGGCGAGGGTCTTGCGGAGCTCGAGCGGGGGCGCGTCGTCGCCGGGCTCGTCCGAAGCGGCTCCGGTCACCAGGCGATGGTCATCGTAGAGCGTCTGCACCCCGGCCCGGTTCGCGCGGATTTCGTTCGCGCGCCAGGTGATCCGGTTGACCATGGGGATGATCCGCAGCCCCGCGTATGCGAAGAGCCCGAGCAGCGGCATTCCCTGGCTCGCCACCTCGCCGGTCACCGTGAGGACCACGACCACGAGCAGCGCCCCGCACACGAAGACGGTCTCGACGACGACGGGCGGGATGGCCTCGAGCGTCACGCCGAGGTAGCCGAGAGCCAGCAGCTCGCGCTGTTTCTCCGCGTAGGTCCGGTAGAAGAACCCTTCGCGGCCGAGCGCCTTGATCTCCTTGATTGCGCCGAACGCATGCTGGAGCGTCTGCAGGATCTCCCGGTTGAGGTCGTGGGTGACGTGGCCGGCGCGGTGCGCGAGCTGCCGCGTCCACCGCAAGAGGACCACGACCAGCGTCCCGAGCGCGGCGCCGGTCATCAGCGTTGCCAGCGGCGACGCGGCCAGCAGCACGGCCGCGATGCCGACGCTGACCAGGACTTCCGAGAAGATGGCGTTGGCGGCGCTGAGCGTCGACAGCACGGCTTGCACGCTGTGCGTCGTGTTGCGGATCAGCTCGGCCGAGTGTCGGCGGAAGTGGAACGGATACGGCGCGAGCAGGTAGCCGCGCAGCATCGTGCACGCGAGCGCGGCGGTGGATTCGCCGACGATCTTGTGGCGCGCGTACTGGGCGCCCACCACGAGCACGTTCTTGGCCACGTGGTAGACGGCCACCAGGAGGGTGAACTGGAGGATCAGTCCGCGCGGATCCTGCCATGGCAGGTGGGGGGCGATCCACGCGGCGACCGGGACCGAGGCGACCGCTTGGGGATCGGCGATGATCTTGACGAGACCGAAGACCGCCCCGGCAGCCACGGCCTCGGCCGCGCCCGTGAGCGCGGCCAGGACGGGAAGCGCGGCCCACCACCAGCGCCGGTCCGCCGGCAGCATGCGGAAGCTCTTGAGAACGGTGTCGAGCATGGATCGTCGGCAAACGGGCACTCCAGGTACGCTCTCGGGCTGCGCCTAGTCAATCGGGGCACGAGCGCGGGCCCCGGTGTCCCCAACGGGGCGGCGGGACCGTCCGCCTCCTGCAACATCAAGGGGGGCGCTGCGGACTACCGCAGCGCCCCGACGGCCCCGACCGGGCAGCGGCTCGAGCTGGTGCCTGGCGAGCGCTTCCACCGCCGAATGCGATAGACTGGCCGCGGTGTCGACACCGCGGGTCACGGTCATCATTCCGACTTACAATCGCGCCGCCTATCTCGGCGAGGCGATCGGCAGCGTGCTGGGGCAGAGCCTCGGCGACTTCGAGCTGATCGTCGTCGACGACGGATCGACGGACGACACGCCGGCGCTGCTCGGCGCGATCGGCGATCCGCGGCTGCGCGTGCTGCGCCGGGAGCACGGCGGCATCAGCGCGTCGCTGAACGCCGGCCTGCGGGCGGCGCGCGGCCGCTATGTGTCGCGTCTCGATTCGGACGACGTCTGGCGCGTGGAGCTGTTGCAGACGCTCGTCGCCGTACTCGACGCGCGCCCGGAGATCGGCATGGCGTACGGCAAGGGGCAGGCGATGGATGCCGGCGGCCGGTTGCTCCGGCACTTCCAGGGCATGCCGCCACGATTCCCAGACGACGGCGTGCGGAGCCTCCTCTACGACGACTGCATCTGTACGATCGCGACGGTAGCTCGGCGAGCCTGCTTCGATCGCGTCGGAGGGTACGACGAGTCGCTGCCGGCGAACGAGGACTGGGACATGGCGCTGCGCCTCGCGCAGCAGTACCGGTTCGCGTTCGTCGATCGGGTGCTGGCGCAGTATCGCTGGCACGACGGCAACCTCACCGGGCCCCGCTCGGCCGGGTTCGAAGCGGTGATGCAAACGCGCACCGCGCCGCTGGACAAGTTCTTCGCCCAGGCCGCCCTGCCCGCCGCCATTGCGGCGATGCGGCCGGTTGCCTACGAGAACGCGTACCTGTTTCGCGGCCAGCGCTGGCTCGACGCCGGCGCATCCAGGCGGGCCCGCCGCGAGTTCCTCGCCGCGCTGCGCGCCAGCGAGACACGGCCGCGCACCGCCCTGCGCATCGTCTGGTTCGCCATCGTCGTCAGACAGTTTGGCCGCACCCGGCCTGGCGCCGCCCTGATCGCGCGCCTGACACACCTGCGGCGCCGCTGGTTGCGCGAGGACGCGGTGGTGCCTTCCGTTCCTACGGGAGAGTAGCGGTTCCGAGGAGGGGGCATCCGCGCTGGCGGGCACGCGCCCCGTTCAGCGAACCCGGTACACCACGAGAGCCGGCCCCCCCGCGGTCTTGCCTTCCAGATCCTGCGCCCGCTCTCCCGGCCGCGTCAGGCGGAGCGCCGCCATGACGAGCGGGTTGCGCAGCAAGCGCTGGTAGACGGCGTTCGGCTTCGCAATGCGCGTAACGACCTCGATCCCGGCCAAGGCTTCGACCCGCCACATCTCGGCCTCGCTGCCGACCACATCGAGGCCGCGCTCGCCGAAGCCGACGCCTGGATCGAGATGTCGGGTGCGAAGAGCTACCAGTCCTTCCTTTGCATCGAGCGCGCAGAGCTGGCACGGCTGAACGGTGACGACGCCACCCGCCAGCTACGCGAAGCGCACCGTCTGTTCGCCGAGATGGGCGCCACGGTTCGGGCGGCGGAGGTCGCGAAGGAACTGGATTCCGCGGTCGCCTCATGAGACGCGTCGCAAACCTCCTCGCGGCGGCCCGAGACCGCGGCGGCATCGGGCCGGGCGTCGAGCAGCGGCACCAGCACCGCCGACAGCTCCGGCCGCCAGAGATCATCGCTGTCGAGCCGTGCCACGTACTCTCCGCGCGCGGCGGTCAGGCCCGCATTCATCGTCGCGCGGATGCCGGTGTGCGGCCGGCGCAGCAGACGCAGGCGCGGATCGGCAACCGCGGCTATGCACGCCACACTGTCGTCAGTCGAACCATCGGCGACAACCAGCAGCTCGAAATCGTGCATCGTCTGCGCAGGAAGCTGTCGATCGCTGCATGGACGAAGCGGGCCCGATCGTACACGGGTATGATCACCGAAACCCGCGGCCGACTGTCTGCCGATTCGTTCACCCGGTGTTTACCCGTCCACCATTTGGCGCGCCGCTGTCAACGCTCGAGCGGCGATGGCGAGACGACGTGCCGCACCGGCGCGACCGTTCGAATCGAACCAGTCGTCTTCGGACTCGCAGCGAAATCTCGTAGCGCCTCCTCCGGAGTGTCGAAGCGAAATCGTGCTCTCTCGGGATGGCTCAAGAGCCAGTCAAAGTTGAGGTCGAGATGGTTTCGCGAGCGTCCCGGGATGAACGAGTTCGTGCGTGCCACCATGACGATCGGGACATCGGCCTCGTAGAGGTGCTCATCGAAAAATCGCCGAAACAGATGGGGTTCGTGGCTCGGGCTCAGTGCCATATGTTCTTGTCGCGGCGTCACTGAACTTCGCAAGCGGTTGTAGACCTTGCGAATCCTTTTCAGCGGGTAATAGAGGGTCGACAGGGGCACCATGCAGATGCCCTCCCGCCGATCGGGGCTCGGCAGGCGGTAGTCGTGCTTTGACGGTCGATAGGGATGCCGCGGCACGCGACGGTAGTCCGGAAGTCGCCCGGTGTAGAGCCGACCCGGGTGATATGTAGGAATCGACGGTGCTCCGGGCTCTAGGGTGAGATCGTATTGCACGCCCCGCTCATCGAGATACGACACCGTCTGGTTGCTCAACCACCGGTCTCCGAACGCAAACGCACTACAGCCGCGATCGCGAGTCTCGAAGAACGCCGTCAATCCCATTGCGACGCACCGATCGACCCAGTCCTGATTGCCGTGGTCGACACACCACGCGCCTTCACGCTCAATCCAACGAAACGCATGAACATGAAGGCCGATCTCGTCTCCCTCCTGTTCGAGACGGCAAACCGACGACCGATAGGTCTCGAAAGCCCACGATGCCGAGCCGTAGGTTTCAGCGATCTGAGGATCGCTTCGAAAGAGCCACGTCAGATGACAACCTCGGCCGGACGCACCCTCGAGCCTTGGTCGCAACGCGGCAAAAAAGCGAAGGGCCTCTTCATATCCCCGCCACGGTTCCGGTCGTTTCCGATCGGTGAAGAACGGATCGGGCTCTGCATCCACCCGAAGAACGATGGAAACCGCCTCGCGCCCCCCGCCGCGGAAAACGTTCCGACGCGAGCTCCCGCGCCACCTTTGGATCAGAAAATTTTCCGACACGAACATGACCTCGCCTTTCTACCGTCGGAAGGCGGAAACGATCTGACGCGAAAATCTCTTTGGCAACGCACGTACAACGCAGATGCGCACCGACCCGATGACCGATTCGACGGATGAGGAGCGCCCGCGCCCTCGCGCGAATTCCGTCACTGACCGTAGGATGGACGACTTGGAGCGGAGACAGAGGCGATACCATCGATGCTCGAGGGTATGTCGAAAGTGTGCCTCGGGAAAAATGCCCGTGTTGCGGTTTGATTCGTCCAGGCGATCGAGCCAGCGCCGTGCCCTTCGAAGGTGGAAGGTATCGCTAGGGGCGACGTATGCCAGTCGGTGGTGCGTATCGAGATCGGTCTTTGTCGGAGACAAACCGAGCCGAGCGAGCATTCGCCTCCAGACCTCCCTTTCGAGACGGCGTTGTTTTTCCCCTTGGAGGGATGAGCACTGCTGGGAATGCACGCGATGAACGACCAGGACCTCCGAAAGATTCCCCATGGTGGCTTTCGGCGCGATCCGTTCCCAGAGGTCGTAGTCCTGCGCGCTGTCGAAACGACCATCGTACTGGACTTCGTCAAAGATCGCGCTTTGACGGCGAAACATTGCGGTCGAATTGATGACCGGGACCTCGAAGAGAACGAGCCCCTTGAGAACATTCGAGTCGCGAGGTTTCGTCCATGTCACGGGATGAGCGGATCCGAGGCCGCGCATCGCGGTGCCGCAAAGGTCGACGGTCGGGTTCGCCTGCATGTATGCCACCTGCTTTTCAATCCGACGAGGTAGCGAGACGTCGTCGCAGTCCATCGTGGCGATGAGCTCGCCTGTCGCCGAGGCAAACCCGAGATTCGTCGTGGCCGAGATTCCCGCATGCGAACTCGGCACGACCCGCAGGCGACCGTCGCGCGCGGCGAGCGCGTGAAGGATGTCGAGACTGTCGTCCGTGGAGCCATCGTCCACCGCTATGATTTCGAGCTCCCTCCAGGTCTGGGACAGGAGGCTCTCGAGTGCTGGCCTAAGATACGCTCGCGCGTTGTACACCGGTACGACGACGCTGACCAAGCGAGTTCTCGCCATGATCGATCGATAACGCGATCGATTCACGAATGCAAAATCGAACGTTTTTCGGCCCCGAGATCGCGAGCGATCGCTTCCGCGAGGATCCGCTGCGCGGCCTTGGTCGGCGCGAAGCCCGAGAATCTGACCTTCCGCGCAGCGCGGACGTGTTGCCGGTGACGATGATGGCCCCTCCCCCGCCGTGACCATCGCCGGAGCGAGGCGTCGAGCCAGGTGGAGGAGCGCCATGGCATTGACCTGGAAATTCCGGTTCAGCACCTCGGGATCGATCTCCATGAACCGGTCAGGCTCTTGAACCTCTCCTTCCGGAGGCCATAAAGACCAGGCGGCCTTGAAGAGCCGTGCGAGACCACGATAGTAGCACGACGCGTCGGTCGTCGGGCGGCGTTCAGGGAGCAGCAGGCGTTGCGGGGATCGTCTCGAATTCTTCCCGTGACAAAGACATGCGTTCGTTCGGATGACGGGTGTCCATCGAGGCGCCCGAGGTAGCCGCCGCTGATGCGCGTCACCGTCCGCTGGGGTCTGGTCGCCGTGGCCGCCGCCGTCGTCCTGTGGGTGCGTCTGCTACCGCTCGCCCTCGACGGGGTCGCGAATGCCGAGCTGCTCCGCTACCGGGCAGAGGACGGCCGAGAGCGGGTCTATCTCGGCGACTTCGACAGCTATCTCTGGCTGCGTCACGCGCGCAACTATCTGCGCACCGGCACGACTTGCGATGCGGTGATCGCCGGCGAGTGCCGCGACGCCTACACGCTCGCCCCGGTCGGAATGCGCATGCATTACGCGCGCTCGCTGCACATCGCGGCCATCGCTTGGCTGCATCGGCTCATTCGCACCGTCCAGCCGGAGTACCCCCTGCCGGCGTCGGCATTTTGGGTGCCCGTCCTGGTCGGGGCGGTCGGCAGCGCCCCCGCCTTCCTGCTCGGGGAGCGGCTTGCCGGACCGCTCGGCGGCTTCGCCGCGGCACTGCTGGTCGGCACCAACGCGTTCTTCCTCCAGCGGAGCATCGGCAGTGACAATGACGTGTGGAACGTGGTCTTCCCGCTGTTCGTCGTGGCGTCTGCCGCCGCCTCGACCGCGGCGGCGCGCCCCGGGCGGCAGGCGGCCTACGCCGTTCTGGCGGCCGGTTTCGTGGGGCTGCACGCGGCCACGTGGAGCGGATGGACCTTCACCTACGTCGTGGTGACGATCGGTCTCGTCGCCAACGCGCTCGTGCGCGTCCTTCGCCTCGCGTTCGTCGGACCAAAGCGTCGCTCCGCGCAGCGCAGGGCGCTCATCGGCGGGCTGCTGCCGCTGGTCGTCTTCTACGTGGCCGGTGCTCTCTGCGCGGCGCTCGCCGGCTCCCCTGAGGGATTCGCTGCCCCGTTGGGTGCGGTCACCCAGATGTTCTTCACGTTCTTCAACGGTCCTCCGCGAGCGGGAGATGTCCCGGCGACGACCTGGCCGGACGTCCTGTCGACCGTGGGCGAGCTCGAGCTTCCGGACCCGCGGAGGATCTCTGGCTCCCTGGGGCACACCGTGTACTTCTTCGCCGGCTGGCTCGGGATCCTAGTGCTCTGGCTGCCGCGGAAGCGGTGGCGATTGTGGCATTTGGGCGTCATGGTCGGGGGGACTCTCCTTTACTACTATCTCTTGAACGGACCCCAGCTGCAGCGCTCGGTCCTGATGGCTCTCCTCTCCCTGCCCGTAGCGATCGGCATTATTCTGGCGGCGACCGCAGGGCGCCCCCCGGCGGATGTCGGCACCGCTCTTCTCCTCGCGACCTGGTTCGTAGCGGCGCTCTACCTGTCCTACGGCGGTCTGCGCTTCATCCTGCTGCTGGTGGCGCCCGCGGGCATTGCGTGCGGGGTTGCCGTCGGGCGCCTCCACCTCTGGCTCACCTGGACAGCGACCCGGATCTCCGGCGGAAGGCGCACCCTATGGGCGGTGGTCCTCTTTGTGCTCGGGGCCGGGTCCGTCGTTCCGGCAGTGCAGCATGGGGTCGCAGCGGCACGCCGCTACGTACCGCAGATGGACGACGCCTTGTGGGACACGCTGACGCACATCCGCGACGAGTCGCCGCCCGACGCGATCGTGAACACTTGGTGGGATTTCGGGCACTGGACGAAGTACGTCGCGGAGCGGCGGGTGAGCGCGGACGGCGCGTCGCTCGCCACCCACGTGCCGTATTGGCTCGCGCGCGCCCTCCTGGCAACGAACGAGCGCGAGACGGTCGGTCTGCTGCGCATGCTCGACTGCGGATCGGATGCGACGCCGGCGCCCGAGGGGCGCCTCGGCGCGTACGGCAAGCTGGTCGCGCGGGGACTCGACGGCGCGAGCGCACACGCCGTCGTGCTAGCCCTCGCGAGCCTCGATCGGCCCGCGGCCGGCACGCTGCTCGCCGAGCGAGGGCTCGCCCCCGCGGACGTGGAAGACGTGCTCGCCTCGACGCACTGCAACCCGCCCCCGGCGTACCTTGTCCTGAGCACTGACCTCGTCCAGCTGCGCGGCATCCGCTACCTTGCGGACTGGCACTTCGAGAAGCCACCCGTCAACATGCCGGCGTTGCGGCTATGGGCCCCGCGGCTAGCGTGGCGTTCTTGCACGCCGACGCCCGACGCAGCCGAGTGGGCCTGCCCGCCGGCGGGCACGGCTTCGCCGGGGGAGCCCGGCGTCTTTCGGTACCGTCCAGACGCCCCCGAGCAGAACCGGTTCCTCGCCTCGTACAGGGGAGCCGATCGGCAGTCGGCGCCGGCAGTCGTCGTGCTCGCCGAAGCGGCCGGCGTGCGCGAGCTCTCGCCCGCCACGGATAGCCAGCTCGCGGTCCTCGTGGAGATTGCGGTCCTCGTCGACATCCCGGAGCGCCGCGCGCTCGTGGGCCCACCCGACCTCCTCCGCTCGACGCTCGTGGATCTCCTGTACCTCGACGGGCGTTATGCCAAGCACTTCGAGAAGTTCGACGAGCGCGTCGGCTACCGGGGCGAGCGCGTGGTCGCCTGGCGGATCCACAACGAGCCGTGAGAATCCTCCGCATCTATTAGGGTGCGGGGCTTCAGCGCCAGCACGCGGTAGCGGCGAGCGCCCGGAACTCCGGGCTCCGAGCGACCAGCTCGTGGGGGCAAGAGGGCGACGAAGCGCCTCAGCGTGACGAGCGCCGCTCCTCCACGAGCGAGCGCAGGACGCCTTCGAGTCGCCGCCCGAACGCCGCCCGCGAGAAGTGCGCCGCGACGTGCGCCCGCCCGGCGCTGCCGAGGCGCGCAGCGAGCGCGCCGTCGCCGAGGAGGCGCGCGAGCGCCGTCGCGAACGCCTCCGGCTGCGGCGGGCAGAGGAGGCCGGTCTCGCCGTCGCAGACCGTCTCGACCGGGCCGCCCGCGCTCACGGCCACCACGGGCCGCCCTGCCGCCATGGCTTCCACGGGGACGTAGCCGAAGTGCTCATCGTGCGGCGTGTACACGACGCACCGGCATTCCGAAAGCAACGCGAGCCGCTCGGCCTCGGTCGGCGAAGGGCGCAGCAGGACACGGTCGACGAGGTCGAGCCGCCGTACGAGAGTCTCGAGCTCTCGCACGGTCTCGCGCTGCTCGCGGAGCCGGGGGTCGTAGCCTCCGGCGACGACGAGCCGAACCTGGGCGAAGTCGCAAGGGGGAAGCCGAGTGCGCAGGGCCGCCAGGGCCTCGATGGCGAGACCGACGTGCTTGCGCGGGTCGAAGCGGCCCATGCAGAGGATGGTCTTGTCGCTCGTGCCTCCGTCTGGCGCGAGGTCGGGCGTGGGCAGGGGATCGACTCCGGGGTAGAGCACGATGGGCTCGACACGTAGCCGGGGGAAAGACTCGCGAAGACGCTGCGCCGTGAAGCGGCTGTTCACGAGCACCCGGTCCGCCATCCCCGTCCCGAGCTCCTCCAGGCGATCGATCGGCGATCGGTACCAGCGATAGAGCGCACCGCCGGAGGGCGCGAGGAGCCGGTCTGGATAGTGGCAATACAACACGATGCGCGCCCGCCCGACGAGCCGCAGCAGCGGAATCACGTGCGGAACGAGATCGCAGAAAACGACGTCGGGAAGCTCGGGAAGCCGCGCGGTCAAGGCGGCGAGCCAGGCCATGCGCGCGACGGCACACGGCGCGCGCAGGCGCTGGCCGACGTGCCCCGGGAGGAAGCGGCCGCGCACGCGCACGTCGAGGGTCCCGTCCGAGGTCTCGGGGAAAGCGCGCGCGGGATCGTGGTGGGAGGTGAGGACCACTACCCGATGGCCCGCGTGGACCAGGTGGGCCGCCGCGTCCACCACCAGCCGCTCGGCGCCGCCGAGCCCCAGGTCGGGATGGATGAAGGCGACGTTCAGTGCCGCAGCCCTTCCAGCAAGAGCGGGAGCGCCGCCGCGGTCCAGGCGTCGGTCCAACGTTCGCTCGGTGACCGCGCGATGTTTTCTCGCAGCCGCTCGAGCAGCCGTGCGCGGTCGGGATAGCCCCGGAACAGCGCCTCCAGGTGCTCCGCGAGTTCCGCGGCGGTGGAGAAGAGGAGCGCATTCTCCCCGTGCCGCACCACCTCCCCGAGGCAAGGCCCGTAGTCGAGGGCGCAAACCGGAACCCCCGCGCCGAGAAACTCGGCCAGCTTCATCGGCAGGTCGAACCCGGAGGCCGAGCGGTGGAGGCAGATGCCCAAGTCGGCTGCCCCGATGATGGCGGGATAGTCTTCGGGGGGAAGCCAGAGGGTGCGGAGGTGGATCCGGCGAAGGGCGAGCGCCCTCATGTCGCGGGCATATTGCTCGCGCAGCGGCCCCTGCCCGGTCGCGACGATGACGAGGTCGGGGAACGACGCTCCGTCGCGCGAGATCGCCTCGTCGCACCGCGCCGCAGCCTCGATCAGGAGCGCGAAGTCCTCGTCGGGGGTCCAGCTGCTCGGGCTGACAAGGAGTGCGGCGGGCCGGGATGGGTCGGGAAGCCGCAAATCCGCCTGCAGGCGGCGGAGGAGCTCGCGGCGCGCCGCGGGCGGCGTCCGCACGAAGCGCGAGGTCGGTCGGTCGTACAGGACGACCGCGTGCCCGATGCCCCAGTGCGTCTCGAGCTCCTCCGCCATCGCTCGCGACACGCAGAGGTGCCCATCGGCGCGCCGCCCCAATGCCCGCTCGTAGCCGCGGGCGAGCCGAACGAAGAGGTGGCTCGGGCCGAGACGCAGCGCGAGCATCGCGTACCCGAAGTTGTGCCAGTCGACGACGAGCCGGGCCGACCGGATGCGGGCGGCGATCAGCGCGACGAGCAGCGTCGGTACCGCCGGGGGGTTCTGCACGAGCACGACGTCGGGACGCGCGACCCGCACGAGCAGGGTCCAGAGGAGCTCGAAGCTCTGGCGCGCGACGCGAAGGAGGCCCCCAACGGCGAGGAGAGCGCGCGGCAAGCGCGCGGGCGCGCGCAGGCGATGGACGCGGACGCGCGAGTGTGCGGCGACGCTGCGATCGATCTCCGTCTCGACGTATCCGATCAGGTCCACGTCGGCGCCGCTGTCGGCGAGCGCCTGCGCATGGTAGAGCATGCGGGGGCTACGCCCGAGATCGCCGAGAACGGCGACGACGACACGGGTCGAGCGCGGGGTGCACTGGGGCTGTCGGCCGGACACGAGTAGGCACCACGGGTATACCCGACATCCTCGCGGCGCTCCAAGGGCGGAACAGCGGAATCACTGGCATGGGCGACGTCACCGGCGCGCCCCGCGGGCGGGGCTCCACGCACGATGAACGGCGGCACGTCGCCCCCGCCGCTCCGTCGCGACGAATCGTCATCGCCTGCGGCGGGACGGCCGGTCACGTTTATCCGGCCCTCGCGATCGCCGACGCCTACCGCCGGATGGTCCCGGGCACGGACGTGCTCTTCTTCGGAGGCACCGACGGACTCGAGTCGCGGCTGGTACCGGCACACGGCTATCGGCTCGCCGTGACCCGTGCCGCACCGGTGCTCGGCGTGGCGCTGGTAGCGAAGGCGCGGGCGATGATCGCGACGATGGTCGGCATGGCCCAGGCGCGCCGCATCCTCCGCCGCGAGAACGTCCAACTCGTACTCGGGCTCGGCAACTACGCCTGCGCCCCCGCGGTGCTCGCAGCATGGAGCCTCGGCTTGCCCACGCTGCTCCACGAGGCCAACGCGGTGGCCGGCGTCGCAAACCGCCTCCTCGGACACGTCGTGGATCGCGTGCTGCTCGGCTTCGAGTCGGCCACCGGAGCCTTCGCCAAGCCTACGAGGGTGACCGGCACGCCCGTCCGGGCCGAGATCCTCGCCCTTGCGTGCGGGCAGGCCCCGCACGATGCGCCCTGCCCCGGCGTCCCCGTGCGGATCCTCGTGTCGGGCGGCTCGCAGGGTTCACCCTTTCTCGACGAACGCGCGCCCGATCTCCTCGCACGGCTGGCGCTCCGCGGGCACGCTCTCGAGGTCCGCCATCAGGCGGCGGAGCCAGACCTCGAGCGCGTGCAGGCGGCGTACGCCGGCGCCGGGGTAAGTGCGCGAGTCGTCGCCTACATCGACGACATGGCCGGGGCCTACGCGTGGGCCGACTTCGGCGTGGTGTGCGCGGGCGCGGTGACGCTGGCGGAGGTGGCGGCGGTCGGGTTGCCGGTGCTGCTCGTCCCGCTTGGGAGCGCTGCCCTGGATCATCAAGCGGCCAACGCTCGCGCGTTTGCCGCTGTGACCGGGGCGCGGTGGGCACGCGAGGATGCCTGGGACGCCGACGCGCTCGCGGCGCACGTGGCATCGCTGATCGCCTCCCCTTCGGCGTGGAGCGCGGCGTCGGCGGGTGTGCGCCGGCTCGCCAGGATGGACGCGGCGGCAGCCGTCGTCCGCGCCTGCGAGGCCGAGATCAGGCCCGCGGATCCTTCCGCGGAGCGCGATAGCCGAGCGCCTTGATTCCGGCGTACATGGAGACCGCGGCCACGCCGACCACGACGGCGTTGCCCGGCACTGGGCAACCACGGCGACGAACGAGAGTGCGCTGAACGCCACACGAGGAGTCCAGATACGGGCTGTTAGCGCCCGAAGCGTCCCTCGCCCGTTCGGGAATGGATTCGTCCAGTGCTGCCGGCACCTTTGACCAACATCCTGTGGCGCTACCGTCGTCGGTGGGATTCACGCAAAGTGCGAGCTGAAAACTCCGGAGCAGGGACGACGCATCGCCTCGCCTTGGCGGCGCTCATCTCGTTCGCCGCCGCGTGGTATGCGGCCGGCATCGGAAGCGGCTCTCCACTGACGTCTGGCGACGACTACTTCTACGCGGCCAGCGCGGTTGATATCGCCACGGGCGCCTCACTGGTCCACCGGTTCGACAGTCCTGCGCTTGCGTACTTGTATGTCCCCATTAGCGATCGCCCTGGGTTGTATGCCTCCAAATACCCCCTCGGGGTCAGCGTACTACTCGCCCCTTTCTACTTAGTGTTTGGTTATCATGGGCTTTTTGCGCTCGGCCCGATCGCTGGCGCGCTAGGCGTTCTGGCTACGTACCTGTTGGCGTCGCAGATGACAGCGCATCGAGGCGTGTCCTTGTTTGCCGCAGCAATGCTTACGGGCCTGCCAGTTGTAGTCTCGAGCGCGAGCGGAATCGGCAGCGACCTGCCCTCGCTCACGGTGGTCACTTCGGCACTCGCCGCCTATGTGTGGCATCTGAAGAGTGAACGCCCCGCCGGTCTCTGGCTGTTCTCTTTTCTCGCTGGCGTGTCGTTCCTGGTTCGCGCACCGAATGCGCTGGTCTTCGGCGTAATCGCCCTCCATCAAGGGTGGCGCGCCTACACGCGACGCAGTTGCCGATGGTGGGCGTGGATTCCAGCGTGCATCGTGTTTTCGTCCCTCCTCGCGATTCACTTTGTCGTCAGCGCAGCCACGTTCGGTTCGGTAATCGGCGGTTATGCCACCGAAACACGCGACCAAGGTGGGCTCGCGCTGTCCTGGATGCCGGACCACTTGCGGCTGTACGTAGTGATGCTCTGCGCCGTCCCACCACTCGGCCTACCTTGTATGGCGCACGCGATGTGGTCCAAACGCAATGAGTGCGAGGGCGTTTCCCTCGCCTTCGCCGGACTCACGCTCGCGTACGTTCTCTTGTACAGCGCGTGGTGGTCGTTTGCGTTCGACTACGCGCAGGCATTCATCGCGGGCGCGCGGTTCCTCCTACCCGTTATGCCGTTGCTGTGCGTAGCCTGCGCGATTGCCTGCTTTGATGTGGTCAACCGCGTTGGCGTGAGAGGTGCGATCATCGCTGCGTGTGTGGCCGGCGAGATGACGG
>Ga0315273_10000427_pt1 | contig 43782 bp, 33 predicted proteins | sample YL17G02_0_MG_FD_205753 | JGI IMG/M metagenome (GOLD analysis project Ga0315273, IMG submission 205753) | Sediment microbial communities from Yellowstone Lake, YNP, Wyoming, USA - YL17G02_0 | ecosystem: Environmental > Aquatic > Freshwater > Lake > Sediment | place: USA: Wyoming | collected...
GGCGTAGCCGGACACGTAGAGCACGCGGATCCCGGGGCGGCGGCGCACGAACTCCTGCACCAGTTCCCGGCCGCTGCGACCCGGCATGACGACGTCGGTGACGAGCAGCGCGATGGGCCCCTCGCAGCGTTCCTCGATCGCCAGCGCCTCCTGTGCGTCGCCCGCGACCATCACGTTGTAGCCATGTCCGGCAAGCACTTCGGCCTCGAGCACGCGCACGACTTTCTCATCCTCGACGACGAGCACGGTCTCCCGGCCAAACGCGGCCGCCCCCGGGGCCGCAGCCACCTTGCCGGCAGCCAAGACTGGCTCGACCCGCGGCAGGTAGATGCGGAAAGTCGCGCCCCGGCCCGGGTCGCTCTCCACCTGGATCGCGCCATCGCTCTGCTGGACGATCCCGTACACGGTCGCGAGCCCCAGACCCGTTCCCTTTCCGACCTCCTTGGTCGTGAAGAAGGGTTCGAAGATGCGGACCCGCGTCGCGGCGTCCATGCCACAGCCGGTGTCGCTGACCGCGAGCATCACGTGCGGCCCCGAGCGCAGCGCGGCGTCGCCCCCCCGCGGGGCGGCGTCCAACTCCACGTCGGCGAGCACGATGGTGATCGTGCCGCCGTCGGGCATGGCATCGCGCGCGTTGATCGCCAGGTTCATGACGACCTGCTCGACCTGGCCGGCGTCGGCCTTGACGTGGCCCAGCAGCAGGGCGCGCGGGATGTTCAGGTGAATGCGCTCGCCCAGCAGGCGCGAAAGCATCGGCACCATGCCCTGCACCACCTCGTCCAAGTCCAGCACCTGGGGCTCGAGCACCTGCTTGCGGCTGAACACCAGCAACTGGCGCGTGAGCGAGGCCGCGCGCGCAGCCGCCCGGTGGATCTCCTGGACCCTGCGCAGATCCGGGATCCGGTCCGTGAGCGAGTGGAACAGCAACTCGCAGTAGCCGGTGATGACGGTGAGCAGGTTGTTGAAGTCGTGAGCCACGCCACCCGCGAGTTGGCCGACGGCTTCCATGCGCTGGGTCTGCCGGAACTGCTCCTCGAGGCGGCGGCGCTCGGTGACGTCGTTCGCGAGCACCATGACCGCGGGCCGGCCATAGAACCACAGCGGGTTCCCCAGCGTCTCGACGTCGATGAGGGTGCCGTCCTTCTTGCGGTGCCGGAACACGCCCGCCCGCAGGGGCGCGTCCTCGAGCCGGCCCATCAACTCGAGCAGCGCCGGCACCTCCTCGGGCGGACGGATGTCCACCGCGGTCATGGCGAGGAATTCCTCGCACGACCAGCCGTAGTGGTCCACGGTGGCCTGGTTGACCGCCAGGAACGCGAGCGTCTCCCGGTCGAACACCCACAGGGGCTGCGGGTTCGCGTCGAAGAGCAGCCGGTAATGCTGCTCCGAGCAGCGCAGGGCCTCCTCCGCCCGCCGCAGGTCGGTGACGTCGCGGATGATGCAGAGCGCGTGGCCCCCCGGCAGGCACACGAGACGCGCATCACGATGCCGCTTCTCCCCTTCGAACACGATCGTGTAGTCGAGTTGTTCCTGCGCCGAACCCGCCCGCATGCGCCCGATCGCCTCGCGGAAGCGATCCTGCACGGCCTCGGGCGCGATGTCCACGATGTGCCGCCCCAGCACGGCGTCGGGGGAGTGGGTCTTCATCGCGCCCGGACATGTGGGGGGGCGGTAGGAGAGGATGCGGCCGTCGGCGTCCAGCGTGATGAAGAGGTCCGGCAACGCCTGCAGCACGCCGCGCAGCTCGGCGTTCGCACACAGCAACTCGTCGGAGGAGTACTCGAGCGAGCGCTCGAGCAGCGCGCGCCCGGTCTCGAAGTGCCGGTACGCCTCGTCGACCGCTTCGAGCAGCCCTTCCAACCCGGGGGGCGGCTCGCCACCGGGGAAGTTGGAGTGCAGTTGACGCTGCAGGAGGCGGGAGGTGACGGGCACCGGGCTAGCGCTCCGCGAAGGTCGTGACGACCATGGTCTGGTTCTGCAGTTCGAGCCCGGCGCCCGTGGCCAGTGGCGCGATCTCGCCATAGGAATAGAAGCCGGCCAGCGCCGGGTGCGTCCCCAGCGTCTCACGCACGGCCTCGACCTCTTCCCCGATGCGCTTCTCGAGCACGAGCTTCCGTCCGGTGCAGGAGACGAGCAGGGCCAGGCCCGGCTCCTGTGCGCCGACCCCCTCGAGCGCCGCGCGCGCCGCACCTGCGGCGCCCTCGAGCAGCCGCTCGGGGCTCGCCATCATGAGCCGCGCGTAGGCGCCCTCCGGCATGTCACCGGCGAAGGTCACGCTCTGGACCGCCTCGTCGATGCCGAGCACGACGCGCGCCACGCCCTGCGCGCCGTCCGGTGTGCGCAGGACCAGCGGGAACATGAGCCCGGTCCCCGGCAGACCGCTCGCGTGCTCGCCGAGGTACTTCTGGTAGAGCGCAAGCACGGGCTGCCCGTCCAGCTCGTAGAGCACCCGCCCGGACGAGCGCGTGATGAGCCGCTCGGGCCCGAAGGCCCCCCAACCGCCCATGCAACCGTGGCCGACCGCGAGGCGTTCACCGTAGAAGCCGAGGATCGCCGCGTTGCCCGAGCCGGCCTCGCCGTCCATCACCACCGTGGTGTGCTGGAAGCGGTTGCCATCGCCGGCGAGCCCGCCGGTCACGGCGACGTGGGCAGGCAGCCCGGCGCGCAGACCATGCGCGAACTCGGTGCCATTGACCGTCAGCCCGTCGGCAAGGACGAAGGCGTGACGCAGTCCCTCGGGCGGAAGGGCCGCGGCGAGCCGCCGGCCCGCCGCGCTGGAGTCGCTCCCGATCGGGAGGAGCGCGCCCTCGACCCGGGCGTGCTCGAAGTGCACGGCGGTGGCGACGAGCGTCTCGTCCGCGACGCGCGTGTCGCAGATCTCCCCGGCGGTCGAACAGCCGAGGATCCGCGCCGCGGGGTAGGCGCGGCGCACGTCGTCGAGCGGAGGGCCACCCAGCAGCATCGTTTCGCCGCCAAACACCAGCACGAGCTGCGGAGCGACGCGCATCCGGCCCGGGGCGTGGGGCCCCCAGCCGCCGGCCTGCGTCCAGCGGACCTGCTCGATCACCATCGGGGCCTCCCTGTCGAATTCCGTGTCGAAGGACACGTTGCGCTTCCCTACGCCCCGGAACGGGTGCTCGCGACCCGTGGAGTGGACGGCTGGCGCGGCCGCGTGCGATGTCCAATGGTTTTCGGCAGAAGGGAGTGCGCGCTTGAGACCCATGTAAAGGGCGGCCTCAGCCCCGGCGGTGACTTGGACTTGCGCACACGCTGTTCCGCGCGAAGGCGGTGGTGACCGGAATCAAGCCGTCGCGGTGGCCATGCGGCAGTGGCGCTGCGAGCGCTCCGCGACCAACCCGGGACGCTGCGCGAGCGCCAGCGTGATCGCCGCGTCGGTCGCCGCCGGCGCCGCGGAGCAGGCCGAGGTGCGAGTGCTCAGGTGTGGACAAGACGGCAGGGCCCGCGCGTTGCGCGCTCCACGCCGCGCACCTACACTGCCGCGGTCGTTCTCCAGCGTCGCGCACCTCTCTCCAACCCCACGACCTCATGCCCGAAGCCCGCTCCGAACTCTCCGACCTCGTCCCCCGCGAGCTCGCCGCCGAGTTGCTCGAGTTGGGGCGTGCCCAGGGCGCCGGGTTCGCCGAGATCTACGCCGAGCGCGCCGTGGTCTCCGCCTTCGCGCTCGAGGAACGCCGCATCCGCTCGTCGGAGTACTCGCGCGGCCAGGGCGTGGGCGTGCGCGCGATCCACGGCCAGCAGACCGGCTACGCCTACGCCGACGGCTTCGACGCCGGCGACCTGCGCGAGGCTGCCCGCGTCGCGGCCCGCATCGCGCGCGACGGCGCCCCGGGCGGGCCGCCACGCGGCTTCGCCGTCGTCGAGGCCCCGGCGCCCTTCTCGCTCGCCGCGCCCGTGACGCTCACGCTCGACCCGGCCCGCAAGGTGGAGTTGCTGCGCCGCGCCGACGAGGCCGCGCGCGGGCACGACGGTCGCATCCACGAGGTCTCGGCCGGTTTCGCCGATTCCTCGAAGAGCACCCTGGTCGCCAACAGCGACGGGTTGTGGGCCGAGGACCGGCACTTCCTCGCGCGCCTCACCGTGACGGCTTTCGCCACCGAAGGCGAGGTGCGCCAGCACGGCTACGCCGTCGGCGGCGGGAGCATCGAGGCCTCGTACTTCGAGGACCAGCGCACGCCCGAGCAGATCGCGCTCGAGGCGGCGGGCGTGGCGATCACGCTGCTGCGAGCCGAGGAGCCCCGGGCCGGCACCTATCCGGTCGTGGTCGCTCCGGGCTGGGGCGGAGTGCTGGTGCACGAGTGCTTCGGGCACGGCATGGAGGGCGACGTCATCCGCAAGCAGTCCTCGATCCGCGCATCGCAGATGGGGCGGCTGGTCGCGGCGAAGGGCGTGACCATCGTGGACTCGGGGCTGGTGCCGTTCTCGCGCGGCTCCTTCCGCGTGGACGACGAGGGCACGCCCGCCCAGCGCACCGTGCTGGTCGAGGACGGCGTGCTGGTCGGCTACCTCTGGGACCTGCTGAACGCGCGGCTCACCGGGAACCGCCCCACCGGCAACGGCCGGCGCGCCTCGTACCGCGATTACCCGCTGTGCCGCATGAGCAACACCTTCATCGAGGCCGGACCGCACCCGCCCGCGGACCTCATCGCCTCGGTCCGGCGCGGGCTCTACTGCAAGAACCTGGGCGGCGGCTCGGTCAGCCCGGCGGACGGCAACTTCTCGTTCCAGGTCACCGAGGCCTGGCGCATCGAGGACGGCCGGCTCGCCGCGCCGGTGCGCAACGCCACGCTCACCGGCAACGGCGACGACGCCATGCTCAAGATCGACGGCGTCGGAAACGATCTGCTGATCGAGGGCAGCACCGGCTCGTGCGGCAAGGACGGCCAGTGGAAGCCCGTGGGCGTGGGCCAGCCCACCGTGCGCTTCACCGGGATCACCGTGGGAGGCACGGGCACGTGAGCGACACGCCCCGCGAAGGCGGGCCACTCGAGACCGCAGCGCTCCTGCGCATCGGCGCGGAGGCCGTGGAGCGCGCGCGGCGGGCCGGCGCCGAGCACGCCGAGGCCTGCCTCGAGAGCCTGCGCTCCTTCACCGTGCGGGTGAACGGCGGCGCGATCGAGAGCCTCAAGCAGAGCGTGACGCGCGGACTCGGCCTGCGGGTGCTGGTGGGTGGCGCCCAGGGCTTCGTCTCGAGCGCCGACCTCGCGCCCGCCTCGCTCGACGAACTCGCCCGCCTCGCCGTGGCGCTGGCGCGCTTCTCCACGCCCGACGAGGCGAACGCCTTCCCCACCCCCGCGGACGCCGGCGACGAGGCGCTGCCGGAACTCGGGCTCGTGGATCCGGCGCTGCTCGCGTGGCCCGCCGAGCGCCGCATCGAGATGGCGCTGACCCTTGAACGCGTCGCCCTCGGCTGCGACCCGCGCATCCACCGCACCGACGGCGCGAGCGTCTCCACGCGCGACGGGCATGCGGCCCTGGTGAACTCGAGCGGCCTGGCGCGCGTTTCGTCCGGCACGACGGTGAGCGCGCACGTGGCGCCGCTCGCCAACGACGGCGAGGGCAAGCAGCAGACCGGCTGGTACGGCATGGTCAAGTGCCGGCTCGACGAACTCGAGGACCCCGAGGCCATCGCGCGCGAGGCCGCGCGCCGCGCCGTCGCGCGCATCGGCGCACGCCAGGTGCCCACCGCGCGCGTGCCGGTGATCCTCTCCCCCGACATCGCCGCAGCCTGGATCGGCGAGCTGTTCGAGGCCTTCAGCGGCGAGGCCCAGCTCAAGCGGACCTCGTGGCTCACGGACCGGCTGGGCGAGACCATCGCCGCGGCGGCGGTGACGCTGGTGGACGACGGGCGGCTTCCGCGCGCCGTCGGCAGCGAGCCCTTCGACGGCGAGGGGATGCCGACGCGTCGCAACGTGCTGATCGAGCGCGGGCGCTTTGCCGCCATCCTCTACGATCACTATCACGCGCGCCGCGCCGGCGCGCGCTCGACCGGCAGCGCCGTGCGCGGCTACTCCTCGACTCCGGGCATCGGCTCGCACAACCTCTATATCGAGGCTGGCGACGAAGGTCCCGAGGCCATCCTGGCGCGGGTGGAGCGCGGCTTCTACATGGACGACCAGGGTTCGTACGGATTCAACTCCACCACCGGCGACTACTCCTTCCAGGCACAGGGCTTCTGGATCGAGCAGGGCGCGAGGACCTTCCCGGTCGAGGGCGTGACCGTCGCGTCGAACTCGCTGGAGATGCTCCGGAACGTGGCCGCCGTGGGAAGCGACCTCCGCTTTCTCGGCAGCGTCGCCAGCCCCACGCTGCTCATCTCCGAGATGACCATCAGCGGAGGCTAGTCCGGACGATTCATGAAACGCCCGCCGAGAGTGCGAGCGGGGGCGCGGCGACAAGAGGCGTGAACGGGCCGCACCGCAGGCGTGCCATGAGACAGGGCGCCTCGATCGACCAGATGACCGCGCTCGGCACCTCGTTCGCCATCGCGCAGGTCATCATCATGCCGCTCACCGCATCAATCTGCCGGTCGGCATCGTCGGGATCCTCGTGACCAACCGCTTCGTGCACGAGCCCGAGGACCTCCGTACAGCGAACCGCGCGCAGGCCGAGGTCGTGCGCCAGAACCTGGACCGGCAGGGCATCGCGTACATGAGCGTCGGCCTGGCCGCCCTCCAGTAGGTGCTCCAGGAGGGGAACCGCAACGACTGGTTCGACTCCAAGGCGTTCCCCCTGGCGGCCATCCTGGCGGTGGCCGGGATCGTCGCCTTCGTCGTTACGAGTTCCGGAAGCTCGCCACCACGGACACGGCGCGGCGCGGAGTGTGCGGCACGCGGCTGTCGTGCCCGCAGCGCACCAGCATGAGCGGTTCCTCGCCGGTCACGCCGAAGCGGCGCAGCAGCGGGCCGCGGAAACGGTCGAGTTCGAGCGGTGCGTTGATGGGCTGGTGGGCCAGGCCGAGCTGCGTGGCCTTGAGTGCCAGCCGCTCGTAGGCCTGCCCGCCCAGGAGCCAGGCCGACTCGTCGCGGGCCGTGGTGGTGAGCAGCGCCGCGGCGCCCGCGCTGCGCACACCCTCTCTCGCGCGCTTGGCCAGGCTGCTCGCGCCGAAGCGCAGGAACCACGAGTCGGGATCGTAGTAGCGGCCAGCGAACCAGTTCGCCGGGCCGCTCAGGCCAAGCGCATCCACCGGCACGCCGTCGCCACGCTGCTCCGCGGCCTGCAGGCTCGTGCGCAGCCAGTCGTGCTGCTCGGCCTGGATGCGGCGGTTCGAGACCTGCGCGTGCACGGCGTCGTGCACGAGGTCGGCCAGCTCGCGGAGCGCATCGCGACCGTCCAGCCAGTGCAGGCGCGGGCCGTCGGCCACCTGCGCGCTCAACTGGGCGCGGACCTGTGGCAGGAGCCCCCGCCCGTCGTAGTTGCGGCGGTTCGTCCGCCGCTCGGTCAGCGCACCGAAGAGTTCGCGGTCGCGCCGCGGGCCACCGTCGAGCCAGGTCATCTCGGCCACCACGCCGCGCGCGCCCTCGTTGGGGCGGTAGTGCACCGTCGGCTGGAACCCGTAGGCGCGGGTCGCCACGACCAGGTTCTCGAGCGCCGCACCCAGCGAGACCATCAGGCCGCGCCGGTCGGGGTCGCTCGTGGGCAGCGCGCGCTGGACGTCGGCGAGCAGCCGGATCGATCCCGGATCCACCTCGAAGCGCCAGGGTTGGGTGTTCCAGTCGCTGGGCGCGAGCACCGCAGCGCCGACCAGGGCGCGGGCGAGGTCGAGCCCGCCGGCGGGGGCCTCGGCCGGGAGTGCCCAGGGCTGCAGCGCGACGGCTTCGGCACGGGCGCGGCGCGCCCAGGCGTCCACGGGACGGAGGGCCGTGTACGCAGCCGCACCACCCACGACGATGAGGAACTCGCGCCGGCCCAAGATCCGCGGCGGGTCCGGCTCCAGCGTTCCGATGATCCGGGACGATCGCGGGGATAGTTCCATGACGCGCAGAGAGTGCGCAGCCCGCGCACCACGCGTCAACCCGGCAGGACCAAACGCTTGGAAGATGGCCGCTTAGCGAGCTTGCGGCCGCACGGGGGCGCGGCTACGGTCGCGGAGTGCCCCCGGCCCGTTTCATCACGGACTCCTCGCTCGAATCTCTGGCCCGCCGTCTGCGCTTCCTCGGCTACGACGTGATCACGCTCGCGGGCGCGCGACTCGAGGAACTCCTCGCGGCGGCACAACGCGAGGGCCGCACCGTCCTCACGCTGAGCGCGCGACGGCCGCGGCGCTGGGCGCCCGTGCCGGCGATCACGGTGGAGCGCGGCGACGAAGCGGGCGCGGTGCGGAAACTGGACGCCGCCTTCGAGCCCGCGGGCCCGCCCTTCAGCCGCTGTGGCGAGTGCGGCACCGCGCTCGAAAGGCGGCACGCCTTCGAGGCACATGGCGAGGTTCCGGGCCGCGTGCTGCGCTCGGCGTCCTTCCTCCACTATTGCCCGGACTGCGGCAAGTGGTACTGGGAGGGTACGCACACCGCGCGCATCCGCGAGTGGCTCGAACAGGCGCTCGGCCGGACGCTCGCGCCGCCGGGAGGCACTTCGGGGCCGGACTGACGGCGGAGCAACGGGAGGGGTGGAAGGCGGCCAACCAACGATGGTCGGGCCGGGTCGTCAGCGCGACGCCTCGCTGCGCGCGCCGTCCGCACGGAGCCCTGTGCTAGACTCGACCGTCAACAGGTCACCGGACCCGCTGTGCGGGCACCCCGCTCCAGCCGAGGCAGATCCCCATCCGCATGGACCTCAGCCTCATCCTCGTCAGCTACCGTTCGCGCGAGCCCCTGCTCGCCTGCTTGCGCGCGCTGCGGACCGACGCTCGGGCTGCGGGGATCCGCAGCGAGACCGTGGTCGTGGACAACGACTCGCGCGACGGCACGATCGAGGCGCTGGCGGCGGAGTTCCCGGACGCGCGCCTCATCGCCAACCGCGAGAACCTGGGCTACGCCCGGGCGGTGAACCAGGGGCTGGCCGCCACCGGAGCGCCCTTCGCGCTGGTGCTGAACCCTGACTGCGTGGTGCAGACCGGAGCGCTGCGCGCGCTGCTCGACCATGCGGCGGCGCAACCCGGCGCGGGGTTGGTCGGCCCGAAGATCCTCAATCCAGACGGTTCGCTCGAGTACTCGGCGCGCTCGTTCCCGGACCATCTCACCTTCCTCTTCAACCGCTATTCGCTCCTCACCCGGCTGTTCCCCGACAACCGCTTCTCCCGGCGCTACCTGCTCACCGACTGGGATCACGCCTCGGTGCGCGAGGTGGGCTGGATCTCGGGCGCCTGCATGCTGGCGCGCCGCGCGGCGGTCGAGCAGGTCGGCGGCATGGACGAGGCTTTCTTCATGTTCAACGAGGACGTGGACTGGTGCCGCCGCATGAAGCCGGCCGGCTGGGCCGTGACCTACGAACCGGCGGCGGTCGTGGTGCACCACATCGGCGCCAGTCGTTCGCGCGTGGCGGCGCGCGTCATCTGGGGCCGGCACCTGGGCATGATCCACTATTTCCACAAGCACCACCCCACGAACCCGCTGCTCTCGCTCCCGGCCGACGTCCTCATCCTGCTGCGCGCAGCGCTGATGGTCCTCGCGAACGCGCTGAGGCTGCGCGGATGAGCGGGTTGCGTGCGGGCCCCCCGGCAGGAAGGGCGCGCTGATGCCCTATTCGCTCGCGCTCGCGCTCGCCACCTGCGTCCTGACGCTCGCCCTCACGCCCGTGGTGATGACGCTGGCGCGCCGCGTGGGCGCGCTCGACCACCCCGGACCGCGCCGCATCCACCGCGTGCCGGTGCCCACGCTGGGTGGACTCGCCTTCGTCGTGGCGGTGCTGGGCGTGGCGTGGCTGGCGCGCGTGCTGCCCGGGCCGGCGCGCCTGCTGGAGATGCGGCCGCTGCTCGGGCTCACGCTGGCCGCGATCCCGCTGCTCGCGCTCGGCCTGGTGGACGACCTGCGCGGCGCCGGACCGTGGACCAAGCTCACGGTCCAGGCCTGCTCAGCGATGGTGCTCGTGCACTTCGGCTACGGCGTGCCGCTGCTGACGAACCCGTTCGGCGCGCCCCTCGAACTGGGATTCCTGAGCGGACCGCTGGTCGTCGTCTGGGTGCTGGTGGTGGTGAACGCCATCAACCTGATCGACGGGCTCGACGGCCTCGCCTCGGGCGTGGTGCTCATCGCCGCGGCCACGCTCTGGTGGGTGGGCCACGCGCACCTGGACCTGTACGTGATGTTCATCGCCGCGCTGCTGATTGGCTCCACGCTGGGGTTCCTGCCCTGGAACTTCCCGCCGGCCCGCGTCTTCATGGGCGACACCGGCAGCCATTTCCTCGGACTCATGCTGGCCGCCGTCGCGCTGCTCGAAAACCGCAAGGAAGCCGCGGCGGTGACCCTGCTCTTCCCGCTGGTCGCCCTGGGCGTCCCCATCGCCGACAGCGTGCTGGCCTTCGCACGGCGGCTGGGCAGCGGCCGGCACGTGTTCCACGCCGACCGCGAGCACATCCACCACCGCCTGCTCGGCCTGGGCCTTTCGCCGCGGGGCGCGCTGCTCGTGTTGTGGGGCCTGTGCGCCGTCTTCGGCGTCACGGCCGTGGTGCTCGCCGCGCAGCCGCGCAGGCTGTCGTTCGTGATGGTGCTGCTGCTGGCGCTGGTCCTGTTCGTCGTCTTCGAGATCCTCACCGCCGGCGGCCGCAAGGGGCGCGACTCCTTACGCTGAGCCGACCCACACGGAGGCCACTTCATGCGTCTCGATCCGCGCTGGTCGTCGCTGTTCGCCCTCCTGCTCTGCGTCTCCAGCGCCCGCGCACAGGGCTCGGCGCGCGTCCTCGACCTGGATCCGTCCATCCGCTCCAGCGGCATGGGCGGGGCCAGCGCCGCGGTCTTCTGGGGTGGCGACGCCAACGGTTGGGCCAACCCCGCGCTCCTCGGCTACCACTCGGGCCTGCGCTTCGAGCAGGGCAGGACCCAACTCATCCCCGACCTCTCGGACGACGTCACCTTCACGACCGATCGCTTCACGATCGGCAGCGGCTGGTTCGGTGTGTCGCTGGCGGGACGCCCCGTCGAGGGCCTGGGGAGGATCCGGCTGGATTACGGGAGGTCCGAGGCCACCGACGAGTCGGGCACTGTCCTGGGTTCGTTCTCGAGCTACGAGGATGTCGCATCGTGGGGCGCGGGCGTCAGTGTGGGCGGGTTCATCGAGGCGCTCACCCGCTGGCGCGGGGCCGAGCCGCCGGCCCTCACCCGCTGGGTGGACCTGGCGTTCGGCATGAGCACGAAGCAGGTGGATGTCGTGCTCGCGCCAGCCTCGATGGGGGGAACCGCCAGCACGACCGGCAACGACGTCGGCCTGCTGCTGCGCGCGACCCCGCTCGACAACACGCGGGGCGCCACACCGGCCGTGCCCCTGCGTCTGGATCTGAGTTATGGCCACTCGATCCTCAACTTCAACGACGCGAAGCTGGTCTTCATCAACGAGGACCTGGCCTCGCCCACGTCGCGGATCTTCTTCGACGGCTTCGCCGCTCGGTTCGCCGTCGGCCTGCCCGCTTCGCTGCGGTCGTCCCTCGGCGGACCGGGTTGGCTCGCCGACTCGTTCGATCCGCCGCTCTCGGTCGGACTGGCCTGGGACCATGAACACGTGCAGGCGGGCAGCGACGACCACGGCGGCTACGACGTGACCCACCAGGGTGCCGAAGTGACGGCGCTCAACCTCGTCACGGTCCGCTTCGGCTACCTCGACGATCCGCTGAGCGACCGCACCGGCGCCACCCTTGGCCTGGGAATCGGATTCCAGCTCGGGCGCTTCCTCGGCTTCCGCTATGACTACGGCACGCTGCCCCAGCCGAGCAACTCGGAAGCGAGAACTCCAAGGGATCTCCAGCGCCACGGCTACACGATCTTCGTGGACCCGGTCGCGTTCTACCGGACGGCGAAGGGTTCCTGAAACGGACTCCGGGGGCGCGGGACCCCGGGGACACCACCCGCCTGACTCCACCACCCGGTCCCGGCCCTGTCGGGCAGTCCAACTGCACGCACCGTGCCACCCGCAATCCGTTGGCGCACGCGGCGCGTCCTGGCTCGACCTGTCCGGACAGTGTCCGTTCGCGTCCATCCACCGACACGCCGCGGCGAGCGGACGGGACGGCTTCACGATCTGGCTCCCGTGGCAAGGGCGCGGTGGTCCGTCCACCGCGCCCTCGTCGCTCCGGTCCCCCGGAGCCGTCAGTACGTGATCGAATACTCCAGTTTCACGCTCCAGAGCGTCCGCGACTTCGATTCCGTTTCGGAGAACAGCAGCGGCATGTCAGGACTGGCCGGACCCTTCAGGTCGACGAGCAGGTCGTCGATCTTGGACCGGCTGCCGTCCGGCCCCGAGAAGACCGGATTCGCGTCCAACTGATCCACCGTGGCCATGCGCACGTCGAGGCCGAGTAATCCCTGCTTGCGGACCGGGATGTGCATCCCGCAAGTCAGGTAGCGGCCCGGGGTGAAGACGCTCTCGTCGGCTCCCGTCCTGTAACGCTTGAGGTAGAAGACGCCTGCGCCGATGCCCGCGTAAGGGTAGACTGCCGCACCCCAGCGTGAGTGCCGCACCACCTCGAGCGTGATGGGAATCGCGGTCTCCGCCGCACCGCCAAAACGGCCCAGCAGGTCGTAGTGGACGAAGCTGCCCACGGACCAATTGTCGAGCACGAACCGCCGGTAACCGAGTCCGCCTCCGACCACCCCGTTGGGTGCTTCATCGCCAGAGCCCTTGGCGTAGCCGGCGCGCACCGACATCCACTGGCTGCCTCGCTTGAGGATGTCCCCGGCAGCGTCCGAGGAACCGGCCGCGGGCGCCCCCGGCGGGGGTCCGAACTCGAGAGTGACCCCGGTCGTCCACAGGTTCACCTTGATGTCCCTGGTGTAGATGCGGTGGTAGAGAGCCTCGAACCCGAGGCAGGTGCCGCCCAAGACCTGGTAGCGCAGCCCCGCCCCGGCGTGGACGCCGACCTTGTTCGCCTGCTCGATGCCGCCCAGCGTCGTGGCGGCCGAGGCGGTCGAGGCGTCCTGGCTGTAGCGGATGGAGTAGGTCCCTGCGCCCGCGCGCAGGTACGGCGCGAAGCGCCCACGCTCGAACACGAATGCCCTGGCGTACAGGCCCAGATTCGTGATGGTCCAGTTCTCTGCCAGCGTGACGGTCACGGGCTTTCCGGTCCCGGGATCCTCGGGGAGGTTGATCGTGGCCCCGTTGTCCGTGCCGGGGCTTCCGAAGTAGTTGTAGTTCACGCCCGTCTCGAGCCAGCGGGTCGTCCGGTAGCCGGCGCTCAATCCCGCCATCGAACCGGACTTGGCGACCTCGCCGAATGCTCCGCGCGGTGCCTGGCTTCCCAACGTTATCGTCACCACGCCGTCGGCGGCCGCCATGACCGCCTGCGGGGCCACACAGAGCAACAGCAACGCGCCGGCCACCATCATCCATCGCTTCGACATCAAACGGCCTCCTCTCATGGCTTTCCGCGTGCGAACAGGTCTGTAACCGGCCCGGTCGGGGCACCTGCAACCGCGGTTTCCAAGGCCGGGCGACGTCGGGTCGATGCTCCGCCCCACGCCCGCCGGAAAGCCCGCCTATGCTGGCATCAAGGACGGAGAAGGTACGGTCGGCGGGGATGCCGAGTCAATGTGGCCTCCGTCGCCCTCGCGCGGGTTCGCCGGCAGCGGCGCGGCGGCGATCCGACAAAAAGGGCTTCCCCTGCCACCCGACCTTCGCTAGTTTGCAGGTCATGTGCGCACACTGCGGATCGCAGTCCCAGGCCCGTGTCCCCTGGCGGGCGTTCGCCCTGCTCCTGAGCGTGGTCCTCCTGACCGGGCTGGTGGGTTGCAGCCGCCGGCAGGCGCGCGACATCGCGCTCCGCTTCGAGGATCTTTCCGACACCACGGGACTCGCGCGTGGCGCACCGATCATCACCTCGTTCGAGCCCTACCGCATCACCGGCCGGGCGCTGCGCGTGCGCGGCACCGCGAGCCTGCCCGACGGTACCCGCCTGCAGGTCTCCATCGTGCGCGTGGCGACGGGCGAAACGGTCCTCGTCGCGCAGATGACGGTCGAGGACAAGGCCTTCGAGACCGCGCCGCTGATGGACTCGCGTGGCCCGTTGCCGGTGGATCTCTATCGCTTCGACGTGCTCGCGCACTTCAACTCCGCCTGGCAGCCGGAGCAGGTGCTGCGGGCCACCCACGACGGCCGCTCGCTCCGGGGCCCGGGCATCACCCGGGGCGCGGGCGGGCAGCCAGCCTTCTTCCTACGCGAGGAGCGCCGCCTGTGAGCACCCGACCCCAGCGACCGCCCGCGATGCGCTACCGGCCCGCGCGGCGCACCGACGTCGAGACCCTGGCCGAACTCGGACTGCTCGCCTACCGGGTCTCGAGTTTCGAGAAACGGCGCGAGTTCTACACCGACCACCCGCGCTTCTCCCTGCGCGACGTGCGGGTCGGCGAACTGGATGGGCGCATCGTCGCCTCGCTCGTGCTTTACCCGCTGGTCGCCTGGGTGCGTGGCCAGCAGGTGCCGCTCACGGGCGTGGGTTCGGTCGCGGTCTCGCCCGAACACCGCCGCCGCGGCCTGGGCGAAACGCTCATGCGTTCGGCGCTGCGCGAGTTGCGTCAGCGCGGCAGCGCCTTCTCCGCCCTGTACGCCTTCCGCGGTTCGTTCTACCGCAAGCTCGGCTACGGGGTCATCGAGGTCGTGCAGCAGCTCGCCGTCTCGCCCGCGAACCTGCCCGCTTCCGACGAGACGCGCCGCGTGCGCCGCCTGCTGCTCCCCGACCGGCCCGCCGTGGAGGCGCTCTACGAGCGCATCGCCACACAGGGCCACTTCGCGCTGGCGCGCACGCGCGAGTGGTGGGCGCAGCGGCTGTGGGACTACCCCGGCGACTGGGTCGTCTACGAGGGCCGGCGCCGCGGACAGATCGAGGGCTACCTGCACTACGAGGTCGACACGACGCACGGCCCGTTCCGCCTCGGTCTGACGCTCACCGAGTTCGTCGCCGCGAGTCCCGAGGCGCACCGCGGGCTGGTGGGCTATCTCGCCTCGCTCGCCGATCAGGTCCAGGAGCTCCACCACGCCACACCGGGCGACAACCTCTGGCTCGCCACCCTCGCGACCGCGCAGAACCTGCGTCCCGGCGCCGAGATGGGCGTGTTGCTCGACACCGGCGGCGTGGCGCACGGCGCGATGCTGCGCGTGACCGACGTCAAGGCGGGGCTCGAGTGCCTGCCCGTGAGCCCGCACGCGCGTGGTGAGGTCGTGCTCGAGGTGGACGACCCGGTCCTGCCGCAGAATGCGCGCGCCTGGCGCGTCGTCGCGCGCGAAGGCCGGCTGCACGTGAAGCCCGAGGCTGCCGGCGCCGGGCACGCACCCCAGGCAGGCGGGCCCGCGCCGAAGGAGGGTCGCGTGCGCCTGCCGCGCCTGAAGGTGCCCGCCGACGTGCTCGGGCCCCTGCTTGCCGGCACGCTCTCCGCGACCGGCGCGGCGGCCTCCGGGCTCATCGAGTCGAGCGGCGGGGCCGAGGTCGTCGAGTCCTGGTTCCGCGCGAAGCCGGCGTTTCTCTACCCGATGAACGTGTTCTGATGAGTGACCACATGAAGCGCTCGCGGCGCAGGTTCCTCGGGCTGATCGCGGCCGGTACGGCCGCGGCGGCAGCGATCCCGGCCGCAGCCCTGGCGCACGCGGTCACGCCGAAGCAGAAGCCCGCGAAACCGGCCACGGGCGCGAAGCCCGCGGGTCCGCGCGATGGAGCGGCCGCGCCGCCCGCGGCGGCCGAGGAGATCCGCAAGCAGAAGGCCGCGCTGGCGCAGTCACTCCAGGCGCTGCGCGACTATCCACTGCCGTCGGGGAGCGGGCCCGCGTTCCTGTTCGCGCCGCTCCGCCCGCGCAGGAACGCCGGCACGCCGTGATCAGCGAGGACCTGCTCTACGCCGGCATCACCGAACTCTCGACCCGCATCCGCGCGCGGCGGCTCTCGCCGGTCGAACTCGCCGAGGCGTACCTCGAGCGCATCCAGCGCCTCTCCCCCGCCCTGAACGCATTCGAGACGGTGGCCGGCGACGTCGCGCTCATGCAGGCGCGCCAGGCCGAGAGCGACCTCAAGCTCGGCCACTGGCACGGCCCGCTGCACGGCATCCCGTGGGGCGCCAAGGACCTGCTGGCGACGGCCGGCCTGCGCACCACCTGGGGCGCAACCCCGCTCAAGGAGCAGGCGTTCGACTTCGACGCCACGGTGGTCACGCGCCTGCGCGAGGCGGGCGCGGTGCTGCTCGGCAAGTGCGCAATGGTCGAGCTCGCGGGCGGACTGGGCTACCGCTTCGCCGACGCCTCGGTGAGCGGCCCCGGCCGCAATCCGTGGGACCCGAAGCGCTGGACCGGCGGCTCGTCCTCGGGCTCGGGCGCGGCGGTCGCCGCTGGACTTGCGACCTTCGCGCTCGGCACCGAGACCTGGGGATCCATCCTCTGCCCAGCGGCGTTCTGCGGGCTCACGGGCCTGCGGCCCACCTATGGGCGTGTCAGCCGCGCCGGCGCGATGGTCTGTTCGTGGACCTTCGACAAGGTCGGCCCGCTCGCGCGTTCGGCCGCCGACTGCCGGCACGTGCTCGGCGCCATCGCCGGCGCCGACCCCGACGATCCGACGTCGTCGAACGAGCCGGTGGACCTCAAGCCGCGGCGCCTCGACCTCGCCCGAATCAAGGCGGCGCTCGTGCCGCTCGACTTCACGGTGAAGGGCGCCGAGCCCGGGGTGAAGGCGGCGTTCGACGCCGCCGTCTCCCAACTGCGCGTCGCGGGGCTGCGGCTCGAAGAAGCGAAGCTGCCCGCGCTGCCGGCCAGCGAACTGGCTGGGGTCATCATCGCGGACGAGGCGCTCTCGGCCTTCGAGAAGCTCTGCCAGGACGGGAGCGTGAAGCGGCTTAGAGACCCCTACGCCCAGTACCAGCAGGAGATCAACGCAATCATCACCGGCGCCGACCTGGTCAAGGCCTGGCGCATCCGGCGCGCGCTGCAGGAGAAGATGGCGGAGTTCTTCGCGGAATACGATGTCATCGTCACACCCAACTTCATGTCGGTGGCGCCGCGCATCGAGGACGACCTCACCCAGGTGCTGCCCTACGCCGACCCGGTGGGCGCGGTCGGCAACGCCTACGGCCTGCCGGCGCTCGCGCTGCCCTGCGGTTTCGGCCGGGAGCACCTGCCGGTCGGTTTCCAGATCATGGGGCCGCCCTTCAGCGAGGGCCTGCTGCTCGACCTGGGCGAGGTCTACCAGAAGCGCACGAACTGGCACCTGGAGCGGCCGCCGCTGCAGTGAGGCACCCCGGGGGCCGCCCAGGTGGACGGCACCCCCGGCATCCGGTCTCCGCGGCTCAGTTGCGGAACGTCGGGACCGGGATCGGCTGCGCCTCGAGCGGGAGCGTGAAGCAGTGGCGCCCGGGCGGGTGCCTCCAGAACTGCGAGGACTCGCCGCCGCCGTCCGGCGAGACCAGCGAGTCCTCGCTCGCGAACGTGGCGCACAGCTCGACGGTCGTCGAGTCCACCACGCGGTAGCCGTAGAATTCCCTCGACTCCGGATCGCGGAAGGCCTCGAGCGGCGGCGCCGCCGGCCGCGTTGCCAACTCGGCGAGCGAGCCCGGCAGCGGTCGCCGCACGCTGTGCTCGGCGCTCAACTGGTTCCAGATGGACTTGAGGTTTCCGACGCGACGCGCGTCGAGCGCGCGCAGCCGCGACTGCTGCGGTGATCCGGACGCGACGAGCCCGAACGCGATCGCGACCACGACCACCGCCACCGCCGCCCACGCGAGCCAGGGCTTGCCGCTACGCCGCGCGCCGCCCTCGCGTTCCTCGTTGCGCAACTCGGCGAGATAGTGCCCGAAGACCGTGCCGGCGATGGCGAAGACCACCAGCGTCTTCCACAGGATCCGCGCCACCAGTTCGCCCGCGAGCAGGCGCTGCAGGACGAACGTCAGGTCCCCGATCAGCACCAGCGCGGCGGCGAAGAGCGTGAGGTAGGTCAGCCACTTCCGCACGGCGGAGCCGCGCTTCTCCGGATCGCGCGCCATCGCCCGACCGATGAACGTGGAGAGGAACAGGAAGATCGGGAACGCGATGACCAGCGCGGCGATGCCGTTGCGCAGCGCCTCGGTGGCCCAGCGCAGGGAGTAGGTGTTCTGCACCGCGTCCGGCAACCAGCGGTCCACGATGGCGAACAGCACCAGGCCCAGGTTGAAGGCGGTGATGTAGAGCGTGGCGAAGAGCACCAGGTAGAGGAACGCCTCGCGGGCCGAGAGCGAGGGTTTCCGGCGCGGCACGGGCACGGGGAAGTCCACCTCGGCGAATCCCGCCAGCGCTGACTCGACTTCCTCCGCACGCCAGCCGGCTTCGAGGAGGCGCTCGCGGATGGCCGCACGCAGAAGTCCGCGCGTCAGCGAGTCGCGGACGAACAGTTGCAGGTCGGCGTTCATGACGCGGGTCCCTCCAGAACAGGGGGCGTGTGCAGGGCTGGCCCCGCTACAGCATCTCCCTCAGCGTGAGCTTGAGCTTCTTCGCCTTCCCGGAGCGCACGATGTCGAGCGTGTGCGTGCTGCCCTCGGCGCCTTCGTCGAGGAGCGCGGCAACCCCCTCGAAGCCGAGCTCCAGGACCGGCTTGCCGTCGAGCGCCGTCACCCTGTCGTCCACCCGCAGCCCGGCCTTCTCGGCCGCCGAACCCGCAAGCACGCTCGCCACCTTCACCGTGTCCGCGTGACGCACCAGCTGGATCCCCGAGCGCAACATCGGATCGCGGCGCGGGTAGAGCCTGCCGGGTTCGAGCCACATCTGCCGCCGCTCGTAGTCGAGCGTCACCTTGAAGCGCTCGAGCAGCCGGTTGCCGATGTTGCCGGCGTAGTCCTCGCTCGTGAAAGCGCCCACCGTGGCCTGCGAGAGCGAGACCGCGGGGTCCGTCCAGGAGTAGGGGCCGATCTCGAGCTTCTTCATGCGCACCATGCGCGTGGTGAACGTGCCCCCGAACCCGCCGCCCATCACCTCGACGCCGCGCCCGGCCTTCGTCATGAGATCGTGCCGCTTCACGAATGGCGTGTGCAGGTCCACGGTGGAGCCGCTGCCCACGTCTACGCGGAAGTCGCCGGTGATCCCACCGTCGAGCTTCATGGTCACGACCGGCGTGTGTCCGGCCAGCGTCATGGGGATGGCCGTGCCCGGCCCCGCGTACTGGAAGGTCTTCGGATCGTGAAGCGTGAGCAGGCGGGCATCGAAATCGAGCTCGTTGACGAAGCGGTTGATGAAATCGAAGCCGATCACGCCGGCACAGTCCCGCCAGAAGTAGGGCGCGAGGACCGAGTTCACGCTCAGCACCGCGACGCGGGCGTCCTTCACCTCGATGCCGTCGCCGCCCGCGGCCGCGACCGTGAGCGACGAGAGCGCGGCGAACGAGGCGCCGCCCGTCGCACCCGCGCCCTGTCCCTGCTGCAGACCCTCGGTCCGAAGCCCGATCTTCGCGGCATAGGCGCTGTCGATGACCGTCATGCTCGCGCCCGTGTCGTAGATGAAGTCCGCCGGCGGGCCGTCATTCACGGAAGCCCGCAGCCAGACGTGACGCGCCTGGTACTCGAAGGGCAGGCGCGCCAGGCCCGGCGTCTTCAGGTAGCGCACCGCGCCCTGGTCCGACGGCGGCGCGAACAGGTCCGCCGGGAACTCCTCGTTCACCCAGACCGAGTCGAGCGTCACCTGGATCGTGTTCATGGGCTGGCCCACGATCTCGGTGGTCGAGTGGAAGGACATCATGCGCTGCCCCACGCGGCGGTAGTCACCGAGGCGGGTGACAGCGGTCTGCTGGTCGTTCTTCGCGACGGACTTCGCGACCAGGCCGGTCTTCAGATCGAAGTACGCGCGGCGCGCGCGACCCGCGGGCGGCGTCAGTTCGAGCACGGCGTAGCGGCCCGCGGAGTCGGACTCCTCGCCCGCGTAGGTCACCGAGCCGCCCGCCTGGTCCGCGAGCAGGTAGCTGTCCGTGTCGAACCAGGCGCCGCCCCGCGCTTCTTCGAGGTCCTTGCCGTCGAGCATCAGGACCTTGCCGCCCGGATCGGTGCGCCAGCCGGTCTGGCCGTCGCAGCCCATGCTTACCTTGATCGGGCCGATCTCGAAGCGGGTCAGGTAGCGGTCGGGACGCACCGTCCACGCTTCGATCACGCCCTTCATCATGAAGGCCTCGATGGTGGAGCGTGTGTGCACGGAGCGGTCATCGAGCAGCGCCTGCCCGCCCATGGCCTGCAGGTAGCGCTCGAGCACGGGCTTCGCCTCGGGCGCGACGGCGGCGCGCGCGGCCGGGACGGCGAGCAGCAGGACGGCGAGGGCGGCGCACGAGACGGCGAGATGCGTGAGGCGTCGCAGGGCGGAATGGATCATGATGTCCTCCGGTCGGGGTTTGCAGGGAATTGACAATGCGCAGCATAGCGCGCGCTGTGCCAGTGGGCGAATCGCGCGCGAATGCTTGCAGGCACGCGGCTCCGGTCCCTATGCTTCGGACCATCGCTCATCCGCCCCCCACTTCAAGGAGGAACCTGATGCTCAAGAGACTGCTGCTGATCGGAGCGCTCGCCCTGCTCCCCCTGCTTGCGCACGCTGCCTCGCCCACGGCGACCGCCCTCGGCCCGCGGTTCGGCGCGAGCATCGATCCGGACCAACTCGTCGTCGGCGGGCAGCTTTCGCTGCAGGAGTTCGCGCCCGACTGGTCGTTCGACCCGAACCTCGAGCTCGGCTTCGGCGACGACCAGACCGTCATCGCCTTCAACCTCGACGCCTACTATCACCTGCGCCTGTCGGGCTCCGACTGGCGGCCCTACCTGGGCGGCGGACTGGGCGTGAATTTCATCAGCTGGGACGGGCCGCACGGCGAGCACGACAACAGCAATACCGAGGTCGGGCTGAATGTGGTGGCCGGCTTCACCATCCCCGCGGGCTCGGGCAACCACTGGTTCACCGAACTGCGTTTCGGCATCAACGACATCCCGACCCTGAAGATCATGGGGGGCTTCAACTTCGGCAGGTAGGCGGAACGGGCGGGCGGGCGAACGGCCGCAGATGTGCGCCGGGCGGGCCGGGGGCTCCCACGCCGGCCCGATCCGCGAACCCGGACGATTCATGACCCGTCGCAGCGCCGCTACTCCCCCGCGGACCGCCCGCCGGCCAGGACCATCTCCAGGTGTGCGAGGAAGGGCCCCGGTGGGATGAAGCCGATGACCCGCGCCGCGCGCACCTCGCCGCCGCGCGCGAAGAACAGGATCTCCGGCACGCCGGTCACGCCGTAGCGCGTTCGCAGCGTCTTCGAGCCGGGCGAGTCGTAGCGCGTCAGGTCCACCTTGAAGATCGCGAAGTCGCGCGAGCGTGCGATGACCCTGCGGTCGGTGAAGGTCGAGCGGTCGAGTTCGTGGCAGGGGACGCACCAGTCGGCCGAGAACTCGAGCATCACGGGCCGGCCCGCCGCGAGCGCGGCCTGCATCGCCGCCTCGTCGTAGGGCAGGAAGCGGATGCCCTCGGCGCGCAGCATCATCACGACCGGGATGCCCGCCAGCACGGCGAGCACGCCCAGCGCCCGTTTGAACACCCGGAAACCGCGCTTCGCCGAGCCGTGCCGGTCCACGAAGCCCAGGTAGAGGCCGCCCAGGACCAGTGCGACGGGCAGGATCCACGCCGCGAGGCGCGGGGCCAGTCCGATGAGCGCGTAGTACATCCCGATCGCGGCGAGCAGGATGCCGAAGACCTTCTTCACCCACAGCATCCAGTCGCCCGAGCGCGGCAGGCTCTGGATGAGGTTCGAGAACAGCGCCAGGAACAGGTAGGGCAGGCCCAGGCCCAGCGACATCGCGAACATGGTCTGGAAACCGAACAGCGCGTCGCCCCGCTGTGCCAGCAGCGCCAGCACCGCCACGACGAAGGGCCCCACGCAGGGCGCGGCGATGATCCCGACCGCGAGCCCGGAGAGGAAGATGCCGAGCAGCGAGGTCGCGTCGGCCCCGCCCAGGCGCTGGAGCACCCACATCGGCGGCTGCATCTCGTAGAGGCCGAACATGGAGAGCGAGAGCACGATGAAGAGCAGGCCGAGCCCGACGTTCACCAGCGGGTTCTGCAGCGCCGAGCCGAACAGGCCCCCCGTCAGCGCCGCCACCACGCCGAGCACCGAGTAGGTGACTGCGATGCCCAGCACGTAGGCGACTGCGTGGGCGAGCACTTTCACGGGCCGCTCGCGGCGGCGCGCGCCGAAGACCGAGACCGTGATGCCGAGCATCGGGAACACGCAGGGCGTGAGGTTGAGCGCCAATCCGCCGAGGAAGAGTGCGAGGAACCACCACAGGCCGCCCTTTTCGAGCGCGCCCAGCAACCGGCGGCTGGCCTCCGACTGCGCGCCGGCGGTGGCAGGCTCGCCCCCGGGCGCGGTCGTGTCCGCCTGCATCGAGCCGGCCGCGGGGTCCGTGCGGCTGGCACCCACCGTGCCGGGGATCGTCGCTTCCGTCGCCGGCGGCGGGACCGCACCCGCGGCACCGCCGCCAGTCACGGCAACCTCGAGCGTGAAGGGCACGCTGGTGGGCGCGAGGCAGACCTCGTCATTGCACGCCTGGAACCGCACGCTGCCCGCGAGCGTGTGGGCGCCGTTCGTTGCGGTCGGAGCGGCCGCCAGCGCCACTCTCATCGTGACCTGCCCGCTGTAGACCGAGAGCGGGTTCTCGTCGAAGGCGAGTTTCACGGGCTCGCCGGCCGGGTAGATCGTGCGGCCCGGCGTCAGACCGGCGGCCGCGCGCAGCGCCACCGTGGTCGGGATGAGGTAGTCGGGCGAGGGCGGGTTGGCGTTGACGTGCCACCCCGCGGCGACCTCGAGCGTGACGAGGACCTCGGTCCGCGCGCCCGCGGCGAGCGTGAGTGGCACGGCGGTCGCCTTCACCAGCGTCGCGGCCTTCGGTGGGGCGGCGGCGGCGCCCTCCTGCGCGACGGCGCTCGTCGTCCACACCGACACCAGCGCCAGCGCGAGCAGGGGAACGATCGTCGTCCACTTCATCCAGCGGCCCAGCGGCTCCTTCGACTTCATCGTCCCTCCAGCCTCGGGTCTGGCCCGGGCTACGAATTCTCGTCCAGCAGCGCGGCGAACTCCCGCGCGTCCGTCACGGGCAGGCGGCAGGCATGGTCCACGCACACGTACGCCGTAGCCCGCCCACCCTGCCGGGTGAGCGCCGCGGCAAAGGGCGTGAGATCCGCGAGCCGCCGGCTGCGCTCCGCCCCGTCCGCCACCAGCAGCAGGTCGCGCGGCAGGAAGCGGCGCTCGTACTCGCGGATGAGCGCCCGCGTGTCGGCCGCTTCCGGGTCACCCGCCACGACCACGTGCCGGACCGGACCGGCCGCCAGGTCCATGGCCACGAGCATCCGCGGCATGGCCCAGGCGTTTCCCGCCAATCGCGCGCGATAGTACCCGAACGCGCGCCCGGCCCGCTCGAGCCAGTCGCGGCGTCCGAGCAGGCCACCCAGCGTCTGCAGGGCGTGCGCCGCGAGCGAGTTGCCCGCGATCTCGGCGCCGTCGAAGCCGTCCTTCATGCGCACCCGGATGGACGGGTCCCCCGGCGGGCTCTCGAAGAAGCCACCCTGCGCGGTATCCTCGAAACGCTCGATCATCGCGCCCGTCACCGCGACCGCGCGCTCGAGCCACAACGGGTCGTGCGTGGCCTGGCAGAGGTCCACGCAGCCGGTCGCGTAGGCGGCGTAATCCGCCAGTTGTCCCGCGCCGGCGGCTTCGCCATCGCACCAGCGGCGCAGGAGCGTGCCGTCGTCCCGGTCGCGCAGCGCGGTCCAGACGAACTCCGCGGCGCGCATCGCGCAGGTGGCGAGCCCCGGATCGTCCAGCACCCGCGCGCCCCGCGCGAAGGCCGAGATCATCAGCCCGTTCCACGCCGTCAGCACCTTGCCGTCGCGGGGCGGGCGCACGCGCCGCCCGCGCGCCTCGAGCAGCCGCGCGCGCGCCCCGGCCAGCCGCCGCTCGGCCTCGGCCTGCGCGAGCCCGAAATGCCGCGCCGCCTCCGCGGTCGTATGCGCCAGGCGCAGCACGCTGGCACCATGCTCGAAGTTCCCCTGCGGCGTGACACCGTGGACGAAGTCGAGGAGTTGCGCGTCTTCCGCGCCCAGCACGGCTGCGGTCCCGGCCGGCGTCCAGACGTAGAAGCGCCCCTCCTCGCCCTCGCTGTCGGCGTCCTCGGCCGCGTAGAACGCCCCCTCGGGCGAGGTCAGGTCGCGCGCCACGTAGTCGAGGATCCCGCCCGCGGTCGCGGCGTACTCCGGCCGGCCGGTGGCCTGGTGCGCGTCGAGGTAGACCCAGGCCAGTTGCGCCTGGTCGTAGAGCATCTTCTCGAAGTGCGGCACGAGCCACCCGGCGTCGGTCGAGTAGCGATGGAAACCGCCGCCCAGGTGGTCGAGGATGCCGCCCGCGCGCATCGCGTCGAGCTGGCGCACCACCAACTCGAGCACGGCGCCGCGGGCCTCGCGGTCGCGCGACCAGTAGCGCAGCAGGAAATCGAGGTTCGCGACCGAGGGAAACTTCGGCGCGGAGCCAAAGCCGCCCGCGCGGGCGTCGTGCGTCTGCTCGAGATGCTCGAAGGCCTCCTCGAACAACTCACCGCTCCCGGGTCCCGCGGCCGGGTCCGCACCACTAGCCGTTGCCGGCGCGGCCAGGCCCGCGAGCAGCGCGAGCACGCGGCCGCCGCTCTCCTCGATGCCCGCGCGCTGCTCCGTCCAGGTCTCGTGGACGCTCTCGAGCACCTGCCGGAAGGCGGGCCGACCGTAGCGTTCCTCGGGCGGGAAGTAGGTGCCGCCGTAGAACGGCTCGAGCGCGGGTGTGAGGAACAGGTTGAGCGGCCAGCCACCGCCGAGTCCCATGGCCTGCGCGGCCGTCAGGTAGAGCCGGTCCACGTCGGGCCGCTCCTCACGGTCCACCTTGATGGGAACGAAGTGCCCGTTCAGCAGCGTGGCGATGGCCTCGTCCTCGAACGACTCGCGCTCCATGACGTGGCACCAGTGGCAGGTCGAGTAGCCGATCGACAGGAAGATGGGCCGGCCTTCCACCCGCGCCTTCGCGAACGCCTCCTCGCCCCACGGAAACCAGTCCACGGGGTTCGCAGCATGCTGGAGCAGGTAGGGGCTCTTCTCGCGGATCAGCCGGTTGGGCCCGCGTGCGGCACCCGCAGGGGCCGTGGGCGGGTCCAGGACACGCGGGGGTGGCGGATCGCGCTCGGTCATGAGGCGCCGAGCCTAGCAGACTTGGGGCGCCCGTCTGTCAGCGGCGTGTCAGCCGGCGGCCCGCAGCCGCTTCAGCGCCGCGCGGGCCGGAGCGCCTTCGGGTCGCCACTCCAGTGATAGACCGCGAGTCCGGCCCACCAGGCGAAGGGCAGTCCCGCCAGGACCAGGCCAGCGAACACGAACGGGTCCGAGAACACGGAGAGGTCGAGCGTGAACCGGGGCGCGGCCAACTCGTGCATGAACGCCGCCACGGCCGGACTCGCCAGCGCCTGGAACGCGGCGGCCGCGAAACGCGCGAGCACCGGGTACTGCCACAGCACGAGCGCGGCCAGCGTCAGCGAGAGCGCGGTGGCCGGTTCCGCCGCCGCGCGCACCCACCAGGGCAGCACTTCCGGCTCGATCCAGGTGAGCCATCGCGCCGCCCGCGCGCGCGCCACCCGCTCCATCACGCGCTCCGCGAAGTCCGCGGGGGCAACGCTGGCGGACCGCTCGAGCGCCGCGTCGAGCGCGCGGGCGGCCGCCAGGGCCGCGCCACAACGCGCGCAGGACGCCGCGTGCGCGTGCCATTCGGCGCCCTCCTCCTCCCAACCTTCGTTCAGCCAGCGCTCGAAACGTTCGCAGTCCATCACAGGCCTTCCTTCTGCCAGGCCGCCCGCAGCACCGCACGCGCGCGGGCCAGGTGCGTCTTCACCGTGTTCTCCGGCATCCCCAGGATCGCAGCCGCCTGCTCCACCGACCGGTCCTCGTAGTAGTACAGCGTCACCACCATCCGCTGCGCCGCGGGCAACTTCATCACCAACCGCTCGAGACGCAGCCCCCGCGTCGCCGCCGCGAAATCACCGGGAGCAACCCGCGGGGCCGCGAGCCGCGGGTCCGGCAGGCTCTCCGCCTCCTCCACCTCCACCTCGCGCCCGCGCCGCGCCTTCAGTTCGCTCAGCCGGTCGAGCGCCCGCCGCGCCACGATGCGATGCAGCCAGGTCGCGAAGCTCGACTCGCCCCGGAAGCGCGCCAGCGCGAGCCACGCGCGCACGAACGCGTCCTGCGCCACTTCCTCCGCGTCCGCGGGCGAGCGCGTGATGCGCAGGGCGAGCCCGTAGGCCCGGTCCTGGTGCAGCACCACCAGTTCACGGAACGCGGCCTGATCGCCGCCCCGCGCGCGCTCGACCAGCGAGCGGATGAGCGCCTGCTGGGCATCGGGACGCACGGGGTCCATCGCCCCCTTGGACCGGTCCTGCGGGTCGTCCGGTTTCAAGTTCCTGGCAGCCTTCCTGGGGTGCGTTTTCCTGAAACCCGCCAGCCGGGAAACCCGGTCCAAGCCGGTGGAGCAGGGAAACCGGGCCGAATCACCGCGGCCACAGGCCATCTTAGACCAGAACGGAGGTCAACAGACCATGTTCGCATTCGAGGGGTTCGGACCCGACGTCTTCGTGCCATTCCTCGTGTTCTCCATCCCCATCATCGCCATCGTCGGCGGCATCACCGCGGGCATCGTGAAGACCATCAGCCGCCACCGGCTCATCGAGTTGGCCCAGCGCGAGCGCATCGCCATGATCGAGCACGGCCTGGACCCCTCGAAGCTCCCGCCGCTGCCCCTGAGCGAAATCGCCGACGCCGGGCCTCTCCTGTCGCCGGCGGATTATGCGCGGCACCGTTCCCAGGGGCTGATGATCGGCGGGCTCGTGACCTTCGCCGTGGGCGTCTCGCTCGGCGTGCTGCTCTACAACCTCGAAGTCGAGCGCGGCGTCTGGTCCGTGGGGCTCATCCCCGCCGCCATTGGTATCGCCCTGCTGATCAGCGCCTTCATCGTCCGGCCCAAGAACGGCAACTAGGCCGGTCATGCACCTCTTCGACGAAGACCTCTTCGTGCCATTCCTGGTGTTCGCGGTCCCGATCGTCGCCATTGCCGGTGGCATCCTGGCGGGCATCATCCGGCACCTCAGCGCCCACCGCCTGATGGAGGTGGCCGTGCGCGAGCGCATGGCACTCATCGCGCGGGGCGTGGACCCGGCGCGGATCCCGGGGTTGCCGGCCGGTGCGGACTCCGCGCTCTTCCCGCTGCGCTCGTTCGCCGACCACTCGCGGTTCCGCGCGCAGGGGCTCCTTGTCGGTGGCCTGGTGACGCTCCTGGGCGGGATCGCCTTCGGCGCGTTCCTGGGCTTGACCGAGTCGTGGGAGTCGCGCGAGTGGACCGCCGCACTGGTGCCGATTTCCATCGGCATCGCCCTGCTCGTCAGCAGCGCGATCGTGCGGGCGCAGGGTGTGGACAGCGTCTCGAGCGTCCCGTCGCGGATGGCGTAACGCGTCGCGGGCAATGTTGGCCGAGCCGCGACGACGCCGCTCGAATCGAAGGGCCCCCGGCGGGGGGCCCTTTCGCATCCGGAGCCAGAACGTGCCCCGGGAACCGCGCGGGTCAGGCTAGAAGCTGAAGGCCTGGCACTGGACCGTGAACAGCGCGTGGTCGTCGTTGTCGTCCTTCATCAGCAGGGTGTAGCCGGCCTTGAGGTTGGACTTGTGGCCGTCCAGCCAGTAGGCCAGGCCGAACTGGAGCCCGCGCTCGTTCTTGCCCTCCAGTTCGTTGTCATAGGTCTTGCCCGACATCTGGATGAAGGGGGTGACCTTCTGGGCGACGAACGTGTAGCCGGCCTCGATCATGTAGGTGTGCTGCTTGTACAGGTTGTTCAGAGGCGAAGGGTCCGAGCCCAGGAAGTCCCCGCCGTCATACGTGGCGTAGTTGCCCTGCAGCGTCACCGCCTGGCCGCTCGCGAGCGGGTAGTCCGCGTAGACATCGCCGAAGTAGGCACGGTAATCCCTCTGCGCGTCCGCGCCCAGGCCCACCGTGAAGGCCTTCTTCTTGCCCAGGGAGGTGCCGCTGTAGAAGAGGGCGTTCGCGGCCTCGAACGGCGTGTACGAAAGATGACCGGCCATGCGGAAGGAGTTCTGCGCGAGCACCCCTCTCACGCCCTGCAGCAACGCCGCGCGATACTCCAGGTGCTTGTCCGCCAGGATGCCGCGCGCCTGCATGCCCACGTCGCGCCCGACCTTGGCCTTGAGCAGCGCTGACTCCACGAAAGTGTAGGGACCGTAGTCCAGCGTCAGCAGCGAGGCCGCGCTCTGCAGGTGGTTGTACGCGCCCGGGGTGAGCAGCAGGCCGAAGTCCAGCAGCAGGGCGTCCTTCACCGTCCAGGTCGCCATGAAGTCCTGCATGTAGACATCCGGGTAGTCCTTGACACCTTCCGCGCTCGCCTTGGCCGTGTTGGGAGCATCGGTCTCGGCGAAGAAGCTCAGCCGGTCGTTGATCTTGCCTCCGAAGAGCAGGCGGATGCGGCGCAGGTAGAGATTCTGGGAGGTCGTGGCATCGGAATCCGTGCCGATCTTCTCCCACTCGGCCCGCCCCTGGAGCAGGTAGCCCAGCTTCAGGCTGGACTGTCCGTCCGCGGAGGTGATCTGCCATTGAGCGAAAGCCGGGACAGCCAGGACGACGGACAGGACGAGTGCGCTGACGCCGACTCCCACATCGCGCTTTGCGAGGCGGCGATCTGGACCACGTGGCATTTCGATCTCCTTGAGCCAGCCGGCTCCCTGGTGAACTTCCTTGTTGACGGCGGGTGACCATGAAGACGACAGCGGGGGCGGCACGGCGGCGCTACACCGTCCTGCTCTCCGTCGCCTTCAGCTCCAGCCACTGCACGCCCGCGGCCCAGACGTCGGGGTCGAGACTCGCGAGGTGCTCGTGGCGGTGCCGGTGGCAGGTCATCATGATCACCTGGTGGTCGCGAGCGAGCGTCCCGGCCAGCACCCGCATTCCGGCGCGCGCGCGCTCGTCGTCGCTGTTCGCGAAGACGTCGTCGAGCAGCAGCGGCAGCGGATTCGCGGGCTTCGAGAGGAACTCGCTGATGGCGAGCCGCACGGCCAGGTGGAGCTGGTCGCGCGCGCCGGTCGAGAGCTGGAGCAGTGCCTTGCCGCGGGCCGACTGCTGCCCGCCGCGCAGCCGCAGCGAGAAGTCGAGGTCCTCGCCGAAGCGCACCTGGTCCACCTGGGCGCCCATCGTGGCGAGCAACTCGCCCACGCGTCCGTTGAGGAAGTCGGCCCAGCGCCGGTGGGTCTCGAGTGCCACCTCCTGGATGGTGGTCGAGGCCAGCTCGACCACGCGCTTGAAGCGCCGCGCCCGCTCCAACGCCTGTTCGACGCGCGCCTGCTCGGCCAGCAGCTCGGGCTCGCGCACGGCGCTCCTCCGCACCACTTCGTCCACCTGCTGACGCAGGTCGCCGCGCTTGCGCTGCACCAGCTCGGTGATCTCGCGCTGGCTGCGCACCTCGCGGTCCAGGTCGAGCGCGGGACGCGGCGGCCCCGCGGCCCCGGCTTCGAGCGGTCCGCCGGCCTCGGCCTCGAGTGCCGCCAGTTGCGATTCGAGGTCGGCGACCTCGGCGGCCTCGCCGATCCGCTGCTCGGCCTGCGGGATCAACTCGTCGGTGAGCAGCGCCAGGCGCGTGCGCAGCCGCGAGCGCTCGGCCAGCTCCCTCACGTGCTCGCTCCACGGCAAGCCGGAGTCGTACGAGAGCCCCGCGAGCTGCAGGATGCGCACCGCCCGCTCGTGCAACCCGGCCACGGCCGCCTGGTCGAGGCGCTTCTCCTCGTCCACCCACGACCAGCTCTTCTCGAGCTCCGCCAGGCTCTGCCGCACCGCTGCCAGGTGGCGGATGCCGGTCGCCACGCTTTCGAGGTGGGCCGGCTCGGGCGGACCGCCGCCGGCGCGGTCGAGCCGCTCGCGCACCTCGGCCAGCACCTCGAGACGGCGCGCCTCGAGCGCCCCCACCTGCTCCTGCGCGCGCTGAACCGGATTCGACTCATCCTGCATGCGCTGGTACTCGTTCCAGTCGCGCATCAGCTCGACCGCGGCGCGGTAGCCGAACCTGCCGGCCAGTTCCTCGAGCCCGAGCTCGCCCTCGGCCCGCTGGGCGCGCAGCGCGTTGATACGGCGCTGCGCCTCGGTCAGCTGCCGCAGGGCCTGCTCGCGCTCCCCACGCCGCGCCCCCCCCGCGAACGCGACCAGCACGACGCCGAGCAGGCCAAATACCAGGCCGCCACCCAGCAGCGACATGCCGATGCGCGGGCCGCCGCCGATGCCGAGCACCACGCTGCCAGCGATCGTCGCGCCCACGCCGAACGCCGCGAGGAACCAGCCCGGCAGCTTGCGCCCGGCGCGGTGCGCGTCGATCTGGCGCAGGGCCTCGGTGTTCCCGGTGCGCGTCTGCTCGAGGTCGGCGACCTCGGTCTGGAACCCGAGGGCCAGAGTGACCTGGCCGCCGAGCAGTTTCTGCTGCTCCTCATCGAGCGAGCCGAAGCGCGCGGTCAGGGTCTCGACGCGCGAAGGCTCGTAGCCCCGCTGGCCGAGCGAATCGCACAGGCCGGCGACCTCGCCGCGCAGCCGCTCCTCGTCCTCCGCCAGCCGGCGCAACTCCGCGGCCAGCGCCACCAGGCGGTCGGCGTCCTCGGTCGAGCAGCCCTCGTAGGCCTTGAGACTCTCGAGCGTCACCTCCAATTCGCCGCGCCGCCGGCTCTGCTCCTCCTGGCGCCGCGCATCGCGCGCGGCCAGGTTCTTCAGGGCCGCCTCGTGCTTCGCGATGGTCTCGCGCAGATCGGCCTCGGCGTTGACCGGCAGATCCCCGTACGGCGCGAGCGTCCCGGCCTCGGCCTGCAACTGCGCGAGCGACTCGCACCGCCCACGGTGCTCGTCCACCCGGCGCGCGAGGTCGCCCGTCACGGCCGCGCGCCGTTCGGACTCGAGCCGCGCGATCGCCGCGCGCGCGGCCAACTCCTCGGCACCGAGCCGCGCCAGCTCCTCGAGTGGCCCGGCGACCTGCAGACGGTCGTGCTCGAGCGTCTTGAGCTCGCTCGCGAGGGTCTCGCGCTTGAGCTCCAGGCGCGCGGTGGCGGTCTCCACCGTGCCGGAGGAGTCCACTTCGGCGCACGTGTACTTGCGCAACGCGCCCTGCAGCACCTGCAGCGTCTCCGCCGCGCTGGTGTCGCCTCCGCGCGTGTCGGCGGCGCTCTCGAGGCGCGCCTGCAACGTGCCGCCGCGCCGCGCCTTCTCGTCGCCGGGGACCACCTGGTCGAGCTCGCCCTGCCGCACCAGCGCGCACTTCTCGAACTCCTCGGCGTCGAGGCCGAGGAGCTTCTTCCCCACCGGGAAGTCCTCCTTGCCCTCGCGGAACGAGGCCGTGATCTCCTGACCGCGCTCGTCCCAGACCTCGACCGTGCCGCGTTCGAAGTCGCGCTTCACCGTGGTGACGTCGCCCTCACACTCGAGCTCCAGCTCGACGCGGTAGGAACCGCCGTCCCACGGGCGCCAGCGGTCCACCGGCGTCATCACCTTGTGGCTGCGGCGGTCGTCCTCGAGCCCGTAGAGCGCGGACGAGATGGCGGCGAGCAGGCTCGACTTGCCGGTCTCGTTGCGGTCCACGACCAGCGTGACGCGGCTACGGTTGAAGTGATACTCGCCCCGCAGCGGGCCGAAGCCGTCCAGCTTGAGCCGCAGGAGCCTCATGCGCCGAGTTCCTCGTAGGCAGGTACGACCTCGTGCAGCCGGAACGCGTCGAGCCCGTAGAACAGGGCGCTCTCCAGGTCCGCGCGGCGCTCCGGGTCGGTCTCGGCGTCCAGCCGCTCGAGCAGCGCGCGCGCGAAACGGTCCTCGGTGGTGACCGGCTCGAGAGCGCGCAGCGCCGCCAGGTCATAGTCGGGACGCAGGGCGCGCGAATCGAGGCGCAGGTGGAAGGCGCGCGGCCGCAACTCCGGCCCGGGCGCGGCGTAGCGCACCCCGCGGGCGAGCCGGCCGGTGAGACGCACCACCACGAAGTCCGCGTCGCCCGCACCCACCTGGTCGAACACGCGCAGCACGCGGCGGTCCACCTGCTCGGCGGAGGCGGCACCCGTCACGTCCACGGTGACGTCGTAGACCCGCCGCCGGTCCAACTCGATGAACTCGAGCTCGGCGCGGACCGGCCCCGCGCCCGTGGTGAGGCGGACCTCGTACGCCCCGTGCCGGCCCAGCTCACTCACATCCAGCGAGATTGCCGCACCCGCGTTCCCAAGCCGCGCGCTGCCGGACCCGGACCCGGACCCGGACCCGGACCCGGACCCGGACCCACCTTCGGTGGGTGCCCCGGTGGGTGCCCCGGTGGGTGCCCCGGTGGGCGCCCCTTCCAGGCTCCCCGGCGCGTGGATGTGGCCCACCGCGAGGTAGTCGAAGGGCGAGGCCAGCGCTTCGGCATCGGAGAAGGGCGCCACCGGCTTCTGTCCGGGCGGGAGGAACCCCTCGCGCGAGCCGTGGAAGAGCGCGACGTTCACGTCCCCCTCGGCGATGGCCGCCAGCGGCGCGAGGGACTCCGGCGCCAGCGGCCGCGCTGCCGACTCCACACCCTGGATCGAGCAGCGCCCCCAGATGCGCACCGCGTCCACGCCCGAGAGCGGCACCGCCGTCCACTCAGGCGAGTCGAAGACGTGCACGTGCGCCGGCCAGGCGAAGCCGCGTGCCTGGAGCAGCGCCGGATTCCAGTACGGGCTCGTGGTCGAGCAGGGATCGTGGTTGCCGGGCGCGATGAAGACCGGAGGACAGCCATTCACGCCGAAGGCGTGCACCGCGAAGGCGAGCGTGTCGGCGTCCACGTAGTCGAGGTCGAAGAGGTCGCCCGGCACCAGGATGGCGTGCGCGCCGCGCTCGATCGCCTGGCGCACGAACAGATCGAGCGCGCGGCGCTGGTCGCTGCGCCGGCCGGCACGCTTGTCGGGCGGCAGCCAGCCGAAGGGACGGCCGAGATGAAGATCGGAGATCTGCAGGAATCGGATGACAGTCATGCGCGAGGGCTCCTTCCCGCGGCGCGGCGAAGATGGATCCGGGGCGGCGGCACCGGGCATGGCCAACCTATCAGGAAGAATGCGCCCGGGCAATGACTTGGATGCGGAACACCGGGCGCCGCGTCAGCGCCGCCCCGGAGCGGCCAAGCCACGGGCGTCACCCGTGCGAGCGCTCCACTGCGGATCGGCTGGCGGTCCGCGCGGACGGCGGGCTAGGATGTGCCTCACCGCCATGACCCAGCCCGCCACCACGGTCGCCCCCGTCGCCGAGCTCGAGCGCCGCCTCCACTGGCGGGTGCTCTCGATCGCTGGCTTCATCGCACTCATGGCGATGCTCGCCGTGATCGCGGCGGTTTCGGTGCTGGTCCCGCCGCGCCTCGTCGCCGGCCTGCCCGACGACGCCGACGTGACTGCCGCGAGCGCGATCCTGCACGCCCGCCTGCCCATGCGCACAGGGATCCTGCGCTTCCGCTCGACGCTCGCCGGCGAAGCGCCCCCCGGCGCCGTCTTCGGCGGCGTCGAGGCGCGACTCGCCGAACGCGCGACCCTGCTGCTCGAGCGCGCCCGCACGCGGCACCGGGGCGACCCGCGCATCGAGGTGGCACTCGCTCATCTCGACCTCGCGCGCCAGCGCCACGTGCTCGCCGAGCGCCGTTACCGCGCGGTGACCGACCGGGGCGTGGACTCGCCCGAGGCGCGGCTCGGGCTGGGCGTGGCACTGGCCCTCCAGGCGGACGCCGAGCCCGACCCCGCGCGCGTCCGCGCGCTGCGGCTCGAGGCGATCGCGCAGTTCGCGGCGGTGGACCCGCGCGACTCGACGATCGAGCCCGCGCTCTACGACCGCGCGCTGCTGCTCGACCAGGTCGGCCGGCGCCCCGAGGCCCTGCGCATGGCGCGCGAATACGCCGCGCAAGATTCCGTCAGCCCCTGGGCGGGACGGCTGCGCCAGGCGCTGGGAGTCGCGGGGAACTGAGACGGACGCTCGTCGCGGCAGGGTGTTCCTCCCCCGCGCGGCGGGCCCCCGGCGGCACGAACGCGAACGCAGCGACGCGGGCGCGGCGAGCGTCCTCGCCCGCCCGACCTGCTAGAATCCCCGGCCCATGATCGCGTTCAATGGCGTCAGCAAGCAGTACGGGCGGCAGGTCCTGTTCCTCGAGGCCTCGTTCCAGATCGATCCCGGCCAGAAGGTCGGGCTGGTCGGGCCCAACGGCTCCGGCAAGACCACGGTGTTCCGGCTCATCCTCGGCGAGGAGTCCCCCGACCTGGGCGAGGTCTCGGTGCCCCGGCGGCTCAGCATGGGTTACTACCGCCAGGACATGGGCGAGATGTCCGGCCGCTCGGTGCTGGACGAGGCCATCGCCGGCAGCGGCGACCTCGGCGAGTTGCACCATGAACTGGAGGCGCTGCAGCACGCCATGGCCGACCCGGCGCGCGCCGGCGAGATCGGCACCATCCTCGAGCGGTTCGGCCACGTGCAGGAGGCCTACGAGCAGGGCGGCGGCTACGACCTCGAGTCGCGCGCACGGGAGATCCTGCATGCGCTCGGGTTCGAGGACCCGCAGGTCCACGGCGACGTCGGCGAGTTGTCGGGCGGCTGGAAGATGCGCGTGGGACTCGCCCGCATCCTGCTCGGCCGGCCCGACCTGCTGCTGCTGGACGAGCCCACCAACCACCTCGACATCGAATCCATCCTGTGGCTCGAGAAGTTCGTGCGCGATTACCCCGGCACCGTGCTGATGACCTGCCACGACAAGGATTTCATGAACCGCATCGTGGACCGCATCCTCGAGATCGACGGCGGCGAGTTCACGAACTACACCGGCGACTACGACTTCTACGTGCGCGAGCGCGCCGTCGCCGCGGCCAATCGCGAGGCCGCGTACTCGCGCCAGCAGGCCATGCTCGCCAAGGAGAGCCGCTTCATCGAGCGCTTCTCGGCGCACGCCGCCAAGGCCGCGCAGGTGCAGAGCCGGGTGAAGAAACTCGACAAGATCGAGCGGGTCGAGCCGCCGCGCAGCCGCAAGGTGGTCCAATTCGAGTTCCGCCAGCCGCCGCGCTCGGGCGAGGACGTGCTGCAGATGAAGGGCGTCCGCAAGGCCTACGGCGACCGCGTCGTGTACGACGATCTCGACTTCGTGGTCCGGCGCACCGAGCGCTGGTGCGTGATGGGACGCAACGGCGCGGGCAAGACCACGCTGCTCAAGCTGGTGGCGGGCGCGACCGAGCCCGACGCGGGGACGATCCGGCTCGGCGCCGGGCTCAAGATCGGCTATTTCGCGCAGCGGGCGCTCGACCTGCTCGATCCCACGCTGTCGGTGTTCGAGCAACTCCAGCAGGACTTCGCCACCGCGGGCCAGGGCGCCCTGCGCAACCTGCTCGGTGCGTTCCAGTTCCCGGGCGGCGACATCGACAAGCCGATCCGCGTGCTGTCGGGCGGCGAGAAGTCGCGCCTGGTGCTGGCGCGGATGCTGTTCGATCCACCCAACTTCCTGATCCTCGACGAGCCCACCAACCACCTCGACCTCGAGTCCAAGGAGATGCTGGTGGAGGCGCTGAAGGACTTCGAGGGCACCATGCTGTTCGTGAGCCACGACCGCACGTTCCTGAAGGGCCTCAGCAACCGCGTGCTCGAGTTGCGGTCCGGCGGCGGGAACGGGACCCCGGCCAGGCCCCCGTTCGCCTACCTCGGCTCGTACGTCGAATTCGTCGAGCGCACCGGCTCCGAAGCGGCGGGCGTGCACAACTGACCCCGCGGCCACTCCACGACCCCGCAGGCGGGAGGTCCGCGACCAGGGAGCGGAGAGGCAGGGGCGCATCGGATCACCTCGGTTCGAGACGTCCGTCGCAGCGACGTTCAGATATCCAGATGCCGCAGCACGTCCCCGACGCCGATGCCGCCTTCGATCGCGCATGGGTCCCCCTGCGCGCCGCAGTGTGCGCTGCAGTGTTCATCGGGGACCTCGAGGTTGATCGCCACGGGACCCAGGGCACCCCAGCGTTCCGCACGAAAGAGGGGACGCCTGCAATAGATGCCCACGGTCTTGATCCCCAGACCGCTGGCAAGATGCAGCGGTCCCGTCGATGACGCCACCAGGACATTGCTGGCGGCGATGACGCTGATGAGCCTGCGCAGCGGCCCGACCTCCGGCGTGACGTCGTGGACGCGCGCGTCTCTCAAGCCGGCGATCTGCCGGCGGAATCCGTCGCTCATCTCCAGGGCGGTCAGAAGAACATGCACGCGCCGCGCCGCGTCCTTCTCCAGCATCGCGGTGATGAGCTGGAAGTATCTCTCTTCGCTCCAATTGGGCGACGTGTTCCGGCATCCGGAATGGACCACGACGACGAAGGACGCGTCCGGGATTCCGAGCTGCTGGAAGTACGCCCGCGCCCAGTGTCGCTCCTGCGGAATGACGTAGAGCTCCGGCGTCAAGTCGTCCGTGGTGACGCCGATGGCACGCGCAAGCTCCATGCAGTACTGCGCTTCGTGCTGCGGCGGATCGTAATCGCGGGTGACGGTGCGCATGAAGGTGATCGCTTCATAGAGTTTGTGGCCGACCCCGATCCTGCGGGGGATGCCCGCGAGGAACAACTGATAGGCGGCGCGCTTGGCCGGCCATACCAGCAGAGCATCGGTGAAACGGTGCGAGCGGATGGACCGCACGGTCTTCCAGAACGCCCCTTTGTCAGTGTCGTCGGTGATCAGCGCATCCAGATGAGGATTGTGGTGAAGGACCGCCGCGGTCTTTTCGCTCGTCAGGGCGCCCAGATACGCATCCGGGAACTTCTTCTTCAATTCCCGGAGCATGGGGGTGATCATCACCACGTCGCCGACGCGGTCGGTGCGCACGACGAGAATTCGCCTCATGCGTGAGTGCTCCCCCGTGAAATGGTTCGCGGATACCCGGCGGCGCGCGCGAACACCCGCGGTCCACGTCGGTCTGGTGCGCGAGCCACTGCACACCGGGCGCCGCCACCACGAGCGCCACGGCGCCGCTGATCGGTCGGCGGAGCGGGGCTCAGGACCTCGCTTCCCATCCGGGCCGGCCGAGGCCTCGGGCAGCGACGATCTTCAGGCAGTCCACGCACCGGTCCCGGGCCGGAGCCCCGGTGCCAAGGAATTCACTGACGTTCGCGCCGCACAGTGCGATCGGCCAGTCCGGCTTCAACACGAGGTGCGCGACTTGCTCGTCCATGTCCGAACGCGAAAAGGCCTCGTCCAACAGCGTGGCGACGCCCTCCCCTTTGAACTCCGTCATGGTCAACCCCCGAGGCCAGCGGTGCCCTGCACCCCATCTTCAACGGATGAGAACCTGTTTCGCGCGCCCGCGATCATAGGACCCGCCCCGGCAACCGTCCAAGGGCTCACTCCCCCACTCGGACCCACCCGCACGATCGCACTTCCCCCGAGTCACGTCTCGAGGCTGGCAGGTCTACGCAACTTGCGCCGGCTCACACGCGATCTGCGTGAGCCCATCATCTGCCGGCCTGACGCCGCTGCACGGAGTCGGCGAGCCGGAGCGCACGCACGGCCATCGTGTCATCCGGCGCCGTGCGGTTGAGTTCCTGCAGTCGCAGGCGCGCTTCCCGACGGTCCCAGGCCCGGGCGAGCACGCTGCCATGAAGGGATCTGATCGTGCGGTCGGTCGGGAAGGCCTTCACCAGCTCGCCCAGGTAGGTCAGCGCCTCCGCGTCGAGGCCGGCCTCCAGCAACTGCCGGGCGTAGCGGGCATGCGCCAGCGGGCCGGCTCCGAGATTCAGCAGGAGGCCATTCCCGACCTGCACGCACAGGTACCAGTCCCGATACTGCGCAGACCACCGGGGCAGGAACCTGACGCTGTCGAGTTGTGGATAGAAGACGCGGAACGCCCGCCCTTCGTCCATGACCGACTCGATCAGGACATAGGCCTGCCCGCTGCGGTGGGCCGGGCCATAGTTCCTGCCGCTTCTTGCCCCGAGGGTGCTGAGGGTCCCTTCCGGGATGAAGATAGCCGCCCGGGTCATGTCGGCGGGGAGGTCCCGGCCCATCGTGAGAACTGCCCGCCGCGAGATCTCGATCGTGCGCAGGAAGGGGTCCAGTGGCAGGTCGGTCCCGGGCACGGGCAACCGCAATCGCGCACCGATCAACGCATCCGCGCGCCAGGCGACGAACGCGAGGACCAGGAGCGTCAGGAGCGCGGGAGTCCATGGCCGGTGCGGCCGGACGACGGGTGAGGCCGGCAGCGCGACCTCCGCGCGGGCCGGCCCGGCCGGGTCCCGGCGTCCGAAGAGCGAATGGGCCAAGCCGTCGAGGCTCGCGGCCGTCGCGGTGGCAAGCCCGGCGAGAGAGACGTACGCGTAGTGACCGTACGTCGAGTTCTCCAGGGCCAGCACGGGGAGCAGCGCTGCGACCCACCAGATGAGCCCCCAGCGCACGAGCGGCTGCTGCGGGCCACGCCAGGCGAGGAAGATGAGCGCGCCGAGAATCCAAATCCCCACCCGCCACGCCCGGGGGTCGAAGGCACGCACCAGATCTGGAAGCGGGCGCACCCAGTCGAACGCCCACGACAAGTAGGTCATGGCGTTGTGGAAGACGTTCGCCCCGAGGTGAATCGCGTACGGGGTGCCCCCGGGGGCCAGCCCCGTCCTTCGCAGCACGAGGAAGGCGACGCCAAGAGACAACGCCACGACGATCGTGGGCAACGCCCTCAGGACCCGGCGGCGATCCCACCCGTCCTGGGCCAACTTGAAGGCAAAGACCAGCGGAAGAGCGAGGATGGACTCCTTGCAGAGCACCCCCACCACGAAGAGGCCCGTCCCGAGCCACAGGCGCCGGCGGCCGGGTCGCAGGAGGCACAAGGCCGCACCGAGGGCGCAGGCACAGGAAGCGGTCTCGTTGATCGTCACGGCACGGAAGAGGACCTCGACGTGGAGCGGATGCATCCCGAAGAGCCCGGCGGCGAACGCCGCGATCCAGCGCCGCGAGGTGAGACGTGAGACGAGCGAGAAGAGCAGTCCGGCATTCAGCGCATGGAGCAGCAGGTTGACGAGCATGTAGGGCGCGGGGGCGGGCCCCACCAGGTGGACCATGGCCCGGAAGTACAGGACCTGGGTCAGCACCCGCCACGGGACCAGCGGCGTCGGCGCGATGCCGTACGCCTGCTCGAGATGGATGAGATCGTCCGATCCGAAGAAACTCCCGAGTGAGCGGCGGTGGACCAGGACCGTGAGCACGAGCGTGACGAACAGGAGGAGGATGATCGTTCGATCACGGCCAGGGCGAGATGCGCGCGGAACCGTGGGCGCAATTCCCGCCCCGTTCGCTGCGGCGATCGTGCTGGAAAGCGGCTGGACCGGCGGCGGCAGAAACATCAGCATGGGGCGGTGCGCCGTCAACGCGGGGGCGCGCCACTCCCCGGCCGTGCGGCCTGCATGCGCTCGATCTCCTTCAGGATGGCGGGGCCCTCGGGGTTGCCCGGGTCGCGCCGCAGCAGCACCAGGGCCGCGCGCTGCGCCTCCTCCCATTCGCCGAGCCGCAGCGAGACGACGCCGTAGCCCTGCCAGGCGACGACGACCGCCGAGTCCCGCGCGATCGCGCGCAGATAGATCCGCTGTGCTGCGCGCAGGTCACCGCGCAGGGTCTCGGCCATGGCCCACTTCACGAGCACGCGCGCGCTCGGCTGCGTCTCGGCGGCGCGCGCGAAGCCGGTGGCCGCCTCGTCCCAGCGTTCGCGGTTGAAGTTGCGCACCCCCACGTAGTCCCAGGTCTTGCCGCGCTCCTCGGGGCTGCGCGCGGGCGGCTCGGTCATCAGTGCGGCGACGCGAGCGAGCCCACGGTCCACGTCGGTCTGGTGCGCGAGCCACTGCACGCTGGGCGCCGCCACCACGAGCACCACGGCGACGCCGACCCAGGCGAACGACGGGGCGCGCCGCAGGGTCTCGCCCGCAAACCACGCCGCGAGCAGGGCGATCGTGATGCCCGTCTGCGACAGGGTGTCGTAGTCGCGGAACACGCCCTGCGCCGGATGGACGAAGAGCAGCAACCCGAGGAAGGGGACGGCGAGCGTGATCAGCACCGCGGCCTCGCGCCCACGCGGGAGCCTCCGGCCCCAGGCCAGCGCCACCAGCAGCAGGATGGGCGCCAGCGGCGCGAGCAGCACCACCACGTTGGGCAGGTCCACGGCCCGCGTGCCGGCGAACATCGAGGCGAGCAGCCCGCCCTGCGCCCTCACCTCGGGCGAGGCGAGGTGCGCGCCAGGATCGATCTGCGTGAACGTTCTCACGATGCGGCCAAGCGTGAGCGCGAAGGCCAGCACCGGCAGACCCACCGCCACCCAGATCTCGGGGTCCCGCAGCGCGGCGGGCCGCGCTTGCAGCGCGAGCGCGAACGCCACAAGCACCGCCGGGATGAAGCCCACGACCGAGCGGTGGAGGAACGCGCCCAGCGCGAGCGTCACGCCGAGCCAGAGCAACCCGCGACGGGAGCCCGTCGCACTCGGGTCGCAGGCCGCGCGCAGCCCGAACGTGGCCACCGCGACCGCCAGCAGCACCATCTCCCCGTTGACCTTGCTGTAGCCGGTGTAGAGACCGACGTAGCCGCCGAAGAAGACGGCCGCGGCGACCGCCAGTGCGCCGGTGCCGCGCAGGGCCAGCGCGCGCGCGAAGGCGAGCGCGAGCAGGGCGAGCAACGCGGCCTCGAGCACGCCGAGGGCCCGCGGCGCCCAGTTCACGTCGAGCCGCCCCGCACCCATGAGCAGGGTCGGCAGGTTCACGTGGAGGAAGACGTCGAGGGGCATCGCCTGCCTGAAGATCCCGCCCGCGAGGCCGCCCTCGTCGATGGCGCCCTGGCGCAACTGGAAGTCGCCCACGAAGCGCACCCTGTCCGGCAGGGCGAGCACGAGGAGCGCCGCGCAGGTGGCCGCCACGAGCGAGGCCACCCGCGAGCCGCGGGCGATGGCCTCGCCGGCGCGGCGGAACACCGGCTCCGCTCGCCGGGCGAGCGGCGGCACGAGCGCGAGCGCGGCAAGCGTCCACGGCACCCACGCCCACCACGGCGTGAGGAAGCGCTGCAGGTTGAGGCTCCAGCCGACCATGTTCGGCACGAAGGTGAGCGCTGCGCGGGCCAGCACGAGCAGCGCCAGGGTCGCCCAGAGCGCAAGTGCCGCGCGCCGGGGTGCCAGGTCGGGCGCGTGCTCCATCACGCCGTGTGCACGCGCGGTGGACTGCCGGGGGTCACGCTCGCCGGAACGTCGCGGCACAGGGCGCTCGTCCGAACGCCCCGGTGCGCTGCGCTCGTCCGCCGGGCGCTTCGTCCTACGGCGTCTCATCTTCATCCGTCCAGTAGAGCATCGCGCCCGGCGCGGGCATGCGCGTGGCGTCGCTCCACGCCTCGCCCACGGTCCGGCCGATGAGCCGCTGCAACAGGCCCGGGCTCGGCCGGCGATACTCGAGTTGCCGGATCCGGGCACCCTCCGGGACACCCGCGCGGCGGCGCGCCTCGGCCACCGCCTCCTCGAGCCCGCCGATCTGGTCCACGAGCCGCCGCTCGAGCGCGTCTCCGCCCATCCAGACGCGCCCCTGCGCCACCTCGTCCACCTCGTCCCAGGTCATGCCGCGCCCGGCCGCGACCAACTCGACGAAGCGGTGGTAGAAACGCAGTGTGGCCGAGTCGGCGATGGCCTGGTCGGCACTCGTCCAGTCGCGGCTGGAAGACCAGCCGCGCATCCACGTGCCGCGCTCGAAGTCGTCCTGCCGCACGCCGTGCTTCGCGTAGAACTGCTCGAACGAGGGCTTGATGCTCACCACGCCGATCGAGCCGGTGCGGGTGAAACGATCGGCGTAGATGCGGTCGGCGCCGAGCGAGATGTAGTAGCCGCCGCTCCCGGCCACGCTCCCCATCGAGACGATGAGCGGCTTCTTCGTCTCCCGCTTCAACCGCAGCGTGGCGTGGTGGATCAGGTCCGAGGCCAGCGCCGAGCCACCCGGGCTCTCGACCCGCAGCACCACCGCCCTCACCCCGGGATGTGTGAACGCGCGCTCGAGTTGGGCGATCACGGTCTCCGAGCCCATCGAGGGCCCCAGCAGCAGGTCGCCGCCGCTCCTGCCGGTTTCGATGCCACCGCTCGCGTAGACCACGGCAACGGGCGCGGGCACGGTCCACTCGCGCTGTGCCTCGGGCCGGCGGGCGAGTTCCGCCTGGCGCGGCTTCTCCCCCATCCCGCACAGGCGGCCCAGCACGGCCAGCGCGTCCTCGCGATAGCCGACCGAGTCGATCAGACCCGCCCGCCGCAGGTCTTCGGCGCGCCAGGGCCGGCCGTCAAGCAGCGTGAGGAGTCGCGCGCGGTCCATCCCGCGGTCGGCGGCCAGCGCCGAGACGAACAACTCCTGGCTCACGTCCAGCCCCCGCTCGATGGCTTCGCGATCGGCGTCGCTGGTGGAGTCCACGCTGTAGTTGCGGTACGCCGACTTGTACTTGCCGTAGGACGTGCGGTCCACCCGGACGCCCCAGCCGGCGAGCAGGCTGCGGTAGTAGCGCCGTTCGCCGCGCAGGCCGAGAGCGGCCGGCCCGGCTTCGGGCGCCATCACGATGCGGTCGCAGGCGCCGGCCAGGTAGAGATCGGCGCGACCGCCGCCGTACTCCATGAACGCGACCACCGGCTTACCCGCCGCGCGCAGGCGCGCCAGCCGCGGCCGCAACTCCTCGATCTGCGCCATGTTGCCGACGCCGCGCAGATCGAGGAACAGCCCGCGCGTGAGCGGGTCCTCGAGCGCCCGCTGCAGCTGGTCGTGCAGCGGCCGCACCGGCGTGACGTCGCCGCCGCCCATGAGCGAGAAGCCCGAGAGCGCGTCGTCGCCCAGCGCACCGCCCGCGCGCACCACCGCCACGCGCCGCTCGGCGCGTCCGGCCAGCACGGTGCGCTCCTCGCCCGAGTGGAGCGAGACGGCGTAGCTGTCGTAGCTGCGGCGGCCGTCCACCGCGGCGCCCTGCACCGCACCGCCGCCGTTCACGCCGCGCAGCATCACGCCCAGGTGCAGGCCGCGGTGGTCCTCGACCGCCGCGCGCAGCAGCACGCCGGGCAGAGCCTCCAGCTCGCCGCCGAAGCGCACGCGCGCCTGCGAGCCGTCGGCCCCCTCCTCCAGGGCCACGTCCGCGGTCAGCGTCAGCCGCGTGCCCCAGCCGTGCGCCCGCGCGGGACTCAACGCGAACGGACGCAGGCCGAGCGCCAGCGTGTACTCGCGGGCCCAGACCTCGCCGCTCAGGACCGGCTGGAACAGGTGGTCGGCCACGCCCCCAAGCGCGAGCCACGGCGCGGGGCGCGACAGCGCCCCGAGGCGCTGGTCGAAGACCACCTCGCTCGTGCGCGCGTCCAACCGCCAGTCGTTCGCGAGCCCCCAGCGCAGCGCCGCCCCGCCCGCCGCCAGGGTGAAGCCGTAATTCTGCGACACGCCGTTCACCTGCTCACCTTGCAGCGCGAAGCCCCCGAGCCCGACCACCCAACGGTAAGTCCGGCCACCATCCTCGAAAGAAGTCCCGGAGCCGAACAACTCGGCTGGATAGCGCACGCCGAGGCCGGCCGGGTTGTAGAACACCGCGTGCGCGCCCTCGGCGTAGGCCGCGCTCTCGTTGCCGGTGAG
>Ga0315273_10000428_pt1 | contig 43769 bp, 46 predicted proteins | sample YL17G02_0_MG_FD_205753 | JGI IMG/M metagenome (GOLD analysis project Ga0315273, IMG submission 205753) | Sediment microbial communities from Yellowstone Lake, YNP, Wyoming, USA - YL17G02_0 | ecosystem: Environmental > Aquatic > Freshwater > Lake > Sediment | place: USA: Wyoming | collected...
ACATCCCACGCGGGTGACCACGGCGCTGGTCGGGCAATCCTCCCTGGCGCTCGATCTGTACGAGCCGTGGACCGACGAGGAGGTTCCCGCCTGGGCGAAGGGCGTGAAGGCGCCGGCGGCGCGGAAGCCGAAGGAGAGCGCGGCGCTGGCGAAGCGGGTGGAGAAGGACTGGACCGCCGCGACGGCCGAGGCCGGAAGGCTGCGCTTCCTGCCCAAGGGGGTCTCGACCGAGGCGCACGAGCGGGTCGACCGGGAGTCGGAGGGCGAGGGGGAAGCCGGGGAGCGCTGGAAGCTGCGCGAGAGCCGCTTCGGCCGCGTCTTCGGGGACACGGTCCACCGCGCCATCGGCCTCTCCCTGCGTGAGCCGGGGCTCGATCCCGCACGCGCGGTGAAGATGACCGCCCGGGAGACCGGGCTCGGGGATCACCTCGCCGAGGCGGCGGCCGACGTGGCGCGGGCGCTCTCGACGCTCGAGGCCGCCGGGCTGCGGCGCGTTCCGGGCGACGACCTCCGGCTCGAGTATCCGGTCGCGCAGGGACGGGACGGCCTGCTCCTGCAGGGCTACATCGACCTCCTGGGCTGGCGGGACGGGGGGGTCACCGTCGTCGACTTCAAAACCGACGCCCCGCCTCCCGGCGACGTCGCGGCGACCTACGCATCGTACGTGGAGCAGGTGAGGAGCTACGGCCGCATCCTGGTGGAGCTGGGCGTCGCGAAGTCCGGCGCCGTGAAGTGCGGGCTCCTCTTCACCGCCGACGGCCGGATGCGCTGGATGTGACCCAGGGAACCTCCATCCGGGAGGCCCTCCTCCCCCTCGCCCGCGCCCTCGCCGAGAGGCGCCGGGCGTGGCTCCGTTACGACGACGCAGGGGGCGTGCGGACCGACCGCGAGGTGGAGGTCCTCGCCCTCGCCTGGCGGGGCGGCCCCTGGCACGCGGCGGCCTTCTGCCATCGAAGGGAGGCCTTCCGGCTCTTCCGGGTGGACCGCGTGGTGCGGGCCCGGGTGATGCGGAAGGGCGCCAGGTCTGCGCTCGCGCCGCCGGGGTTCGACCCGCGCTTCTTCGCCACGACCGGATTCCTGGAGCCCGGCCGGGAGCCCCCGGTCCTCGCCACGGTCCGGCTGCGGCGCCCCCTCTCCCGGCTCGCCACGGCGCTCTTTCCCTCGGCGCTCTACGAGTGGACCTCGGAGCAGGTGGTCCTCTGCCACCTGCGGGCCACCGATCTGTTCCAGCTCGCCAGCCTGGTCGTCTCCCTGGGCGAAGGTGCGGAGGTGTGCCACCCGGAGTCGGCCCGCGAGCTTGCCGCGAAGCTATCGAGTCCTGCGGGATGAGCTCGCCGGCTCACTCCCCGTGGGCTACAGTTCGCGACCTCATGGCTTCGATCGGGAGGAAGGGGACGGCAGCCGAGGCGCGGCTTCTCAAGCTCGCGACCTGGCTCTCCTCGCGGGGGGAGCCGGTGACCCGCCAGCAGATCTACGAGGCCTTCCCGGACGACTACGCGGGCAAGGCCGACGCCCGCGAGAAGAAGTGGACCCGCGACAAGCTCGACCTGCGCAGGCTCGGCATCCCCGTGCTCTTCCTCGAGGGGGAGGGCGACGAGGGCGCCTACCTCGTCGAGGCCACCTCCTGCACGCTGCCGCGTCTCGACTTCTCCCCCGAGGAGGCCGCGGTGGTCTGGACGGCCGGCCAGGCCGCGCTCCGCACCCACGACCACCCGCTCGCCGACGATCTCGAGACCGCGCTCCGCAAGCTCGCCGTGGGCGCGAAGGGGCTGCAGCCGCGGGCCGCGCTGCTCGAGGCGGACTGGACCGTTCCGGAGCCGGCCACGCTGCGAAAGTGGCTCGGCACGCTGGCCGACGCCGTCGAGCGGCAGCGGCGGGTCAAGGTCGCGTACCGCAAGACCGACGGCACCGTCACCGAGCGTCACGTCGACGTCTACGGCTACGCCTGGCGCCGCGGCCACTGGATCTTCGCCGGCCACTGCCACATGCGCGGCGCGGTGCGGATATTCTACCTGGAGCGCGTCCAGACCCTGGCGCTCGCGCCGGCCCGGTCGAAGAAGGTCGACTACGAGGTCCCGCGCGACTTCGACGTCCGGGCCTGGTCGCGCCAGGAGACCTGGGACTACTTCGTTCACGAGCCCCGCGAGGCCGTGGTGAAGTTCCGCGGGTCGCTGGCCGGCCTGGCGCCGAAGCTCCTGCCTGGCGCGGCCTTCACGCGCGCGTCCGACAACTCCCGCGTGGCGCGCCTGGTCGTGAAGAACCTCGGTGGGCTGGTGCGCCAGGCGCTGGCCTGGGGGCCGGAGGCGGAACTGCTCGAGCCGGCCGACGGCCGCGCGATGGCACGGGAGATTCTCCTTGCCCTGTCGGGTCGACTCGGCCGGGAGACCGCGCGATGACGAGCCCGGTCGCCCAGGTGCGAAAGATGCTGGTCCTCATCCCGGAGGCGTGGCGCGCCGGGCCGGACGGCCTTCCCATCGAGAAGGCCGTGAAGGTGACGGGCGCTCGCAGCGTGAAGGAGATCGAGGAGGTCGTCTCGACGATGGGCATGATGGAATTCGGGCTCTCCATGCCCGACGGCGGCCTGCTCGTCTCCATCGAGGAGGGGCGCGTCTTCGTCGACCGGGGGCTGCATCTCACCTCGCCTCCTCCTCTCTCCCTGCGGGAGGGAGCGGCGCTGCTCGCCGCGCTGCGGCCGTTCGAGAGGAACGCCGGAAGATCGGTGCCCGCGGCCATCCGGAAGCTCCGGCGCGCCGTGCCCGAGCCCTTCCGGAAGACCGCCGAGGGCCTGGCCCGGAGCATCGATTTCCAGGTGGACCCGCCCGGCGAGTGGGCCGACTCGATCGCCGAGGCCATCGAGCGCCGGCTCGAGATCGCCGTCGACTACCGCGCCGTGGCGTCCGGAAGCGTCGCCCAGCGCACCCTCGAGCCACGCGCCATCTTTCACAAGGACGGCCACTGGTACCTGGCCGCGTGGAACGTGGCCAAGGGCGAGGAGCACCTCTACCGGCTCGACCGGATCGCCGCCGTGCTCATCGGCACCCGCTTCTTCGGGGACCACAAGGGTCCGCCCATGGATCGCTTCCGGACGCGCCTGCTCTACTTCCAGTCCGGGAGCGAGCGGGACGTGACCGTGCGATTCACCGGCGAGGGCGCGGCGCTCGCGCTCGAGCAGTGGCCGGAGCGGGCCACGACGAACGACGACGACTCGGTCACGGTCCGGGCCCGCCTCGCTCCGGGCAACTTCCTCCTCGGCTGGGTGCTTGGCTACGGCGGCCAGGCCGAGGTCGCCGGACCGCCCGACGTTCGCGAGCAGCTAGCGGCGAGGGTGACCGAACTGGCCCGGGTGTACGCCAGGTAGCCGCCCGGTTCATGTCCGCCCTCCAGCCGGCCCGGGTTCATCCGGATCCGCGAGGAACCCACCGTGGTCCGCGTCTACACCCGGCTCGCCCGGCCCAAGAACCCCGACCAGGCACTGCTGGGAATCGACGGCGAGCGGGCGGCGCTGGCGAACTGAGCGGGCCGCTTCGCATGGATGTCCCTACCTCCTGACCTCATGGCGCTGCGCCGGTGAGGGTGTCCCGTGAACTCGCGAAGCTCGGATTTCTGTGCAATCCTTCACGTTCGGGAGGTCCCGCGTGAAGGGCATCGGCTTCTCCGACCAGTTCGCGCCGACCCCCCAACCGGCGCTATGAAAGACGAGAACGCCAGGCTGCTCGAGCGGCGGGCCGAGCGCGAGCGCGCGGCCCGCAAGCAGGCGGAGAAGTTCATCGAGGACCGGAGCCGGGAGCTCTACCTCAAGGACCAGGAGCTCGAGCGAAAGAACCTGGAGTTGACGCTCGCCGAGAGCGAGCTGCGACGCGAGCGAGATCTCATCGCTGGGGTGATCGACGCCGCCCAGGCGGTGGTCCTGGTGATCCATGGCGACGGGCGAATCTTCCGCGCCAACCCCTTCGCGGCGATGATCGCGGGGCTTGGCGTGGGCGAGCTCACCGGGCTCGATGCGTCGGCCATCTTCTTCGCGCCCGAGGCCCGGACGGCCGCCCAGGATCTGCTCCGCATCGCGCGAACCCAGGCCCACGGAGAAGCGGGGATCATGCCGCTCGTCACCGCCGGCGGCGAGCAGCGCGAGTTCGCCTGGTACCACTCTCGCCTGCCCGACCCGGCCTCACAGGGGGCGCTCCTCCTGCTGGTCGGACGCGACATGACGGAGCGCGAGCGACTGTTTCGCGAGGTCCAGCGGCTCTCGACGACCGACCCATTGACCGGTCTCTCCAATCGCCGCCACTTCGACGCCGCGGCGAAGCTCGAGGTCATCCGTGCGCGGCGCTACGGCCGGCCGCTCTCGGCGGTGATGGTGGACCTCGACCACTTCAAGCGGGTGAACGACGCTTTTGGTCACGCCGCCGGGGATCGCGTGCTGGTGGGCGTGGCCGGTCTGTGTCTCCGGTTGGCGCGAACGACGGATCTCAAGGCCCGGCTGGGAGGCGAGGAGTTCTGCCTGCTCCTGCCCGAGACGCCGGCCGAGTCCGCCCGCGTTCTCGCCGAACGGCTGCGCGCCGACATCGAGGCACTGCCGTTCGATGCCGACGGACGGGCCTTCCGGATCACCGCCAGCCTGGGGATCGGGGGGTACGTTCCCGGGGACGAGCTGGAGACGGTGATCGGCCGGGCGGACAGCGCCCTTTATGCGGCCAAGGAGTCGGGCAGGAACCGGGTGGTTCTGGCGGCGCAGCCGGCCAGCTCGACGTAGCCGACAGCGCCCCTCGGCGTCGCGCTCCGTTCACCGCGCCCCGCGCGCCCCCAGTCCCCGCGCCCACGCGGTCAGCGCCGTCCGGTCCGCGTCGCTGAGCCTCGCACCCGGATGGGCGAGCAAGTAGAGGAAGGGCGGCATGTCCTTCTTCTCGACCTCCTTGGGAAGCTCCTTCGCCGTGCGCTTCACCTGGTCGGGCCCCCAGCGGGAGAAGTTCAGCTCCTCGCGCCCCTCCTTCACGTCGTGGGCCACCAGCACCGCCCCGATGCCCAGGGCGATTCGAGTCATTTTCATGGGCCCCAGGAGAGCACAGGACCCGGGGCGCGTCACGGGCGAGAATTCCCGCGAGAGACGGGACAAGCCGCCTCTCCCTGACTAGAAAGGCTCGTTCAACCCAGGAGACCTTGATGGACTTCGAGAAGGAAGTCGCGCAGGTGCGTCAGTGGTTCGCGAGCCCCCGGTTCAAGGGAATCACGCGGGTCCACTCGGCACGCGAGGTGGTCGAGCAGCGCGGGACCATCCGCCCGGACCACGCGGTGGCCCGCGGCGCCGCCCAGGCGTTCCACGACCGGCTTCGCCAGCTCTACGACCAGAAGAAGGCCATCACCACCTTCGGCCCCTACTCGCCCGGCCAGGCGGTGGCGATGAAGAAGATGGGGATCGAGGGCATCTACCTGGGCGGCTGGGCCACCTCTGCCAAGGGCTCGGTGCACGAGGACCCGGGCCCCGACCTGGCCAGCTATCCGCTCAGCCAGGTGCCGAACGAGGCGGCGCCCATCGTCCGCGCGCTCCTCACCGCCGACAGGAACCAGTTCTTCGCCCGCGCGCGCATGACCGAGGAGCAGCGCAGGGCCACGCCCGAGGTGGACTTCCGTCCATTCATCATCGCCGACGCCGACACCGGCCACGGCGGCGACGCCCACGTCCGCAACCTGATCCGGCGCTTCGTCGAGGTCGGCGTCCCCGGCTACCACATCGAGGATCAGAAGCCGGGGGTGAAGAAGTGCGGCCACCAGGGCGGCAAGGTGCTGGTCTCCGAGGACGAGCAGGTGAAGCGCCTCTCTGCGGCCCGCTTCCAGCTCGACATCATGGGCGTACCGGGGATCCTCGTGGCCCGCACCGACGCCGAGTCGGCCACGCTCCTCGACGGGCGCAGCGACGACCGCGACCAGCCGTTCATCCTGGGCGCCGTCAACGTCTCGCTGCCCACCTTCAAGGCGGCCTTCCTGGCCATCCTGCGGCAGTTCAAGAAGGCCGGGGTGGAGGAGCTCTCCGGCCACGAGTTCTACGCGGTCTGCGACGAGGAGTACGCCGCCGCCGACGCCTGGCTCGCCAAGGCCGGCTTCGCGAAGGCCATCGCCGAGGCGGCCGCCGCCTACGAGAAGTCGAACCTGAGCGTGGATGCCGCGCTCGACCAGGTCTTCGACAAGTTCGTCGACACCTGGCAGCAGGAGGCGGGGATCACGACCTACGCCGAGGCGGTCGGAAACGTGATCGCCTTCCGCCACAACGAGGGGGACCCGCCGCCCATCACCAAGGCCCAGTGGCTGGACTTCGCCGGCCGGGCCCCGTTCTACAAGGCCCGCGAGAAGGCCCACGCCCTCGGCGTGAACATCACCTGGGACTGCGAGCACGCCAAGACGCCGGACGGCTACTACCAGGTGCGCGGTGGAATCGACTACGCCATCGCCAAGTCGCTCGCGGCGGCGCCCTTCGCCGACCTCCTCTGGATGGAGACCAAGACCGCCGACCTTCACGACGCGAAGAAGTTCGCCGACGCCATCCACGCCGTCTACCCCGACAAGATGCTGGCCTACAATCTGTCGCCCTCGTTCAACTGGGACACCACCGGGATGAACGACGAGCAGATGCGGGGCTTCCCCGAGGAGATGGGGAAGATGGGATTCGTCTTCAACTTCATCACATACGGTGGACACCAGATCGACGGCCTGGCCTCGGAGGAGTTTGCCTCCGCGCTGCGCCAGGACGGGATGCTGGCCCTGGCCCGGCTGCAGCGGAAGTTCCGGCTCCTCGAGTCGGGGTACCGCACGCCGCAGACGCTGGTGGGCGGCCCGCGCGCCGACGCCGGCCTCATGTCCATCTCCGGCCGCACCTCGACCACCAAGGCCATGGGCCAGGGCTCGACCCAGCACCAGCACCTGGTGCAGACCGAGGTGCCGCCCAAGCTCCTCGAGGAGTGGATCGACTCGTGGCGGAAGCAGCACGGCGTCGCCGACAAGCTCAAGGTCTCGCTCAAGCCCCGCACCGCCGGTTCCGACCTGCTCGAGCTCGGGCTGATCGGGGCCGACGGCAAGGCGCGGGCGAACGTGATCTTCGCCGTGATCCAGGACCGCAAGGGGCGGAACATCCTCTCCGTCCGCGACCAGAACAACTTCGACCTGGCGCTCCGGAAAAAGCGGCTCATGACGCTCCTGCAGCTCTTCCTCATGCACCGCTACAAGATCTACTCGGTGCACTACGTGTCGCCGACCGAGGACAACCAGCGCCAGGCCGAGGGAATGAAGAAGCAGGGGCTCTTCGCCGCGGTCACCGAGGAGGTCGGCGAGATCATCGTGGCCGACGTGAGCCAGGACCGGGTGAAGGAGCTGATCGCGCCCGACCGGGTGGCGCTCTCGAGGCTCATCATGGAGAGGTAGCCCGAGCCGGGCGGCCCTACGCAGTCTTCCGGAGCTGCTCCTCGTCCGCCAGGGCGATCTGGCGGTCGAGCCGTTTCACCAGCTCCGCCGAGTACGGGCCGAGGTGGACGTAGAGCGCGGCGAAGGAGACCGCGATCTTCAGCGCCGCCGGGTTGTGGAGAAGCGCGTCGCCGACCGACTTCCACCACTCGACCCGGACGTCGGGATCTCGCACCCCCAGGCGCCAGGCCATCCGGCCGAAGGCGCGCAGCTCCCGGAGCACGTGGCGGAGCGGCTGGCGGAGCCTGTGCGCCGAGCGGTCGAGCTGCCGCCCGGTGCGGCGGGCGCGGCCGAAGTAGGCCGCCGGCGCGTAGATCCGCGAGACGACCTCCCGGTAGTCGCGGAGCACGTCGGCCCGCGGACGGAGCGTGGCGTAGTTGAGCCCGGAGGTGCACTGGTCGGCGTCGTCCGCCAGCACGGCGTGCGCGTCGGACTGCAGCCGCCCCTCGGCCTGGAGCCGCTGCGCGAGCCGCGTTCCCGGAAGCGCGTAGAGGAGCCCCACCATGCAGACCGGGATGTTGGCGGCCTCGATGCACGCCACCATCGCCGCGGCCACGCTGGCCGGCTCGGCGTCGAAGCCGACGATGAACCCGGCGTTCACGAAGATGCCGGCCCGGTGGATCCTGTGGATGCTCTCGACCATGTCACTGCGCGTGTTGTGCTTCTTGTTGGCCTGGATGAGCGTGGCCGCGTCCGGGGTCTCGAGCCCCACGAAGATGGCGAAGAAGTTGCTCTCCCGCATGAGCCCGAGCAGTTCCTCGTCCTCGGCCAGGTCGAGGCTGGCCTCGGTGGTGAACTCGAAGGGCCAGTTCTTCTTCACGAGCCAGGAGCGCAGCTCCCGCAGGAACGGCTTCAGCGCGCGGCGGTTCCCGATCAGGTTGTCGTCCACGAAGTCGACGTGCCCGCGGTAGCCGAGCGCGTGCAGGGTGTCGAGCTCGCCGAGCACCTGGGCGGTGGTCTTGGCCCGGGGCACCCGCCCGTTCAGGTCGATGACGTTGCAGAACTCGCAGTCGAACGGGCAGCCGCGCGAGTACTGGACCCCGACGTGCAGGTAGCGGTCGAACTTCAGGAGGTCGTAGCGGGGGACCGGCGAGCGAGTGACGTCGGGGAAGCGGGGCGCGGTGAACACGCCCGTCTCGGCCCCGGCCAGCCAGGCGGCGAGGAAGTCGCCCAGGATCTCCTCGGCCTCCCCGAGCACCCGGAAGTCGGCGGCGGCGTACACCTCGGGGGAGCTCGTGGCGTCGGGGCCGCCCACCACGACCGGCTTGCCGGCCGCCCTGGCGAGCCCGATGATCCGCAGCGCGTCGGGCTGCTGGGGCAGCATGCCGCCCGTCATCACCAGATCGGCCCAGGCGAGGTCGGGCTGCTGGAGGTCCTCGATGTTGCAGTCCACCAGGCGCACGCCCCAGCCCTCGGGCAGCAGCGCCGCCACCGTGATGAGCCCCAGCGGGGCCGCCGAGTACCGGGCACCCAGGAGCTGGCAGGTCGCCTGGTAGTTCCAGAACGAGGTCCCGCCGAACCGCGGGTAGACGAGAAGGACGTTTCGGCGCGTGGCGTCGATCAAGAATTCTCCTGGCCCCAACTTGAGCGGTGCACGGAATACCACGCCTGCTAAGAATACGCTTCACCTCCGCGGCCAGGCCGGCCCCGGAACAGGAGCCCCAAGATCATGATCCGTCAGGACATTCTCCAGAAGTTTCCGGACCTCTTCGGCAAGAAGCGCGTGAATGGCCGGGAACTCGACGTGGACGAGACCATCACCACGCTCTCGCGCGAGATCGACCCGGCCATCTCCCAGGCGCTCTCGGCGCGCCGGGCCATCCTCCACTCGGCGTCGACCGTGGGCGAGAAGTACGCCTGGCCGAGGTGGGAGGAGTCGTTCGAGGACCCGATCTCCGGAAAGTCCTGGACCTTCCGCCAGATCGTGCAGGGGCTCGTCGACAACTTCCAGGGGCGCGACACGCCGCTGCGCTGGCGGCTCAACGACGAGGTGGCCATCCCGGAGCACGTCCACCCCTCGCGAATCCCGGGGCTGGAACTGACCGGTCCGTGGGCCCCGCTCGACATGGCCTTCAATGCGCTCAACAGCCATGCGCCCATGAACATGCCGGACTTCGAGGACGCCTCGCCGCCCCATTTCCACCCGGAGGGCGCGCCGGCCGGCGAGCCGGTGGGGACCTACGCGGCCATGCAGAACGCGAAGGAGATCTTCGCGGGGACGTGGAGCACCCGGCCCTACGACGTGGTGAAGAAGGGCAGGACGCGCAGCTACAAGATCGACAGGCCGCCAGCGAAGTGGCCCACCCGGCTCGCCCGCCCGCCCAGCATTCACCTCCGGTACGACCACGTCACGGTCGACGGCAGGCCAGCCCCCGGCCTGGTGGTCGTCACCGTGCTCTGGGCGCTCAACAACTTCGACACGCTCCGGGCCGCCGGCAGCGGCGTCTACTTCTACATTCCCAAGATGCAGACGCCTCGCGAGGCGCTGATCGTGGAGCGGCTGCTCTCCCGGATCGAGGCGCTCATCGGCGTTCCCTCCGGAACCATCAAGGTGAAGATGCTCTACGAGGAGGGCATGGCCGGCCGCTACCTGCCGGCCATCGCCTGGACCTTCCGCCGCCGGCTGCTCGGAACGAACGTCGGGCGCTGGGACTACCTGGGCAGCCTCATCGAGATGTGGAAGGACGACCCGAAGGGCGTCTTCCCCGATCCCCAGTCGGTCGGCATGGCCACGCCGAACATGATCGCCTACCAGCGCTACAACGCGCTGCTCATGCTCATGGGCGGGATGAAGGGGGGTGAGCTCACCAACGCCTCGCCCATCGGCGGCATGGCCGCGGTGATGATCTACCAGAAGGGCGATCCCTACGGCCGCTCCCGGTACAACCAGCTGGCGCTGCGTGCCATGGTCGTCGACAAGCTGCGCGAGCGGCTGCTGGGCCTGGTCTTCGTTCCGGCCAGCGCGCTTCCCGCGGGGGCGAGGCCCACCCTCGCCGACATCCTCTCCGGCAAGGTCCAGGGCAAGCTCCACGACTGCTACCGTCAGAGCTGGGTGGCGAGCCCGGAGGTCGAGTACGTGGCCGCCGGCAACGGACCCCTGCGGGCCAAGCTCTCCGAGCTGCAGGCGATCATCGACAGGCCTCTCGAGACCGTGGACGCGAACGGGAAGGCGGTTCCGACCACCGCGAGCGGGCTCTCGCCCGCCGAGCGGGAGCTCCTCCAGTCGCGCGGGATCCTCGACGCGGCCGGGCGGATCACGCCGGGTGTCGTCACCCGCGAGTCGCTCGACTCGCCGGAGAAGCTGCTCTCGGCAGCGCTCTGGGAGGCCATCTACCAGCCCCCCACCGGCGAGGTCACCATCGAGCACGTCCAGCACTCCTTCTACATGGCGGCCAACTACGGCTTCCAGATCCTGAACGGCAACTTCGCCGCCGCCATCGACGACTACGAGCTGAAGCTTCGCTTCATGAACGACCTCGCCACCTACCGCATCTACGTCTCGTGGCTCTGGTCGCTGGCCCACCACCAGGCGCCCATCACCAGGGACGGTCACCTGCTGCGCCAGGAGCTCACCGAGGACGGCGTGGTGCTGGGGAAGAAGGCCGAAGCGGTCAAGGCCGGAACCCGCTTCGACCGGGCGCTCTTCGAGAAGGTCTTCGCCTATCACGACGAGTGGACGGCGGCCTTCTTCGCCGAGCAGGACAAGAGCGGCGCGGCGGGGCGCTTCGACCGCAAGAAGGCTCCGGTGATCATGGACCTGCTGAAGCGCCAGCTCCTGTCGCCACGCTACGTGCAGCACAGCGCGCGCGTGCTCTTCATCATCGGACAGGCGAAGCCCGAGCTTCACGCGCAGATCCTGGAGGCCATCTTCGACCTGCCCCGGGAGGAGATCGTTCGCCGGGTCGGGGCCGGAAAGATGGACCGGGCCGCGCTCGAGGCGCACGACTACGCCCTGGATGCAGGCGCCGCTTCCGCGGCGCCTTGAACCACGCCTCCCCTGCGGATGGGCGCAGCATGTGCGACAGCGCCCTCCGTGTACCCCTTCACCGTTTCTCATAATCATTTCCGATTCGATTCAACTCTTGAATCATGCGCTTCCTGGGACCACACTCGCGGTCAAGTACCTCGTTCCCCGGAGCGGCCCATGACTTCTTGCCACGCACTCACAGGCTCATCCAGCGGCGTCCCCTCCCCCGCTCACGAGACAAGCCTGGCGTTCTGGCGCCCCGACCTCTTCACCGGGATCCCGGCGATCGACCGGCAGCACCGGGAGTTGCTCGGGAGGATCGGCGCGCTCGAGGCGGCGGCGCGCGCCGGCGACGTGACCCGGGCGGAGGAGTTGCTGGCCTACCTGGAGCGATATGCCGCCGAGCACTTCGCGACCGAGGAGCAGGTCATGTGGAAGCACGGCTACCCGGACCGGGACGCTCACTGGTCCCTCCACCTGGCCTTCGCGATGGAGCTGGCGAAGCGCAAGTCGGAGCACCAGGCGAACCGGTCTCAGACGTCCCTGCTGGTCGATCTCGGCCGATGGATGGACCGCTGGCTGAACGAGCACGTGCACGGGGCCGACACCGAGATGGCCAGGTTCATCCGCAGCCGCACGGGCGAGCTTCGGGCCTCGCTCTAGGTTGTACCGGCGCCGACAGGCCTCTTCAGGCCGACGAGCAACGCCACCGCAGCCACCAGCAGAACTCCTGCCGCGTGAAACGTCAGCAAGTGTGGCATCGCGTTGTGCGCACCGCACGTGATCTGCAGCGCCGCGTCCGCGGCCAGTGCCCCGGCCACCGCACCCGCGGCCAGCGACCGGCGAACCGCCCGCGGCGTCCCGCCCCTCGCCCCGATCCAGGCTGCGCCCCCCACCAGGGCGGCGGCGGCGAGCTCGATCGAGAGGCAGGCCACTCCGTGGTCGGCGGCGAGCGGCCCCTGCCCTCCCGCGAAGAGCGCCGCGGCGACCGCGGCCGACACGGCGGCGACGACGACCCCCACGGCGAAGCGTCCGGCCATCGCGGCCACGGCGAGCGCAGCGACGGCGAGGGCCGCGCCGACCATCCAGTCGCCCGGGGACTCGGAGCGGTTGCGGGCGAAGGCAAGCAGAAGCCCCACCACGACGACCGAGCCTAGAACCGGCCACGGGGAGACGCGAGCAGGCGCCCGGGCCGGCGCCCGCGCCACGGCGAGCTGCGCCATGAGCGCGTCGTTCAACGCGGCAGAGATCTCCGGCTCGGGCAAACGACGCAGCGCCTGGGTCGTCACCTCGAGCTGCCTCACGTAGGCGCGGCACCCGTCGCAACCCCCCAGGTGGCGATCGAAGCGCTCCCGTTCCGCGGAGCCGAGGTGCCCCTCGGACCGGTCGGTCGCCATCTCCGTCATCTGCTTGCAGGTCAGCATCAACGCACTCCGCCCAGTCGGATTTCCAGCGCCGCCCGGACCCTGGCCCGGGCCCGGTGCAGGAGGACCCTCTGATTGGTCGCCGTGATGGCCAGAAGATTACAGATTTCTTCCGTCTCGAGCCCCTCGAGGTCCCGAAGCGTCATCACGGCCCGCTGCGACTCGGGCAGCTCCGCGATGGCGGCCTCGATGGCGGTGCGGGTCTCGGCCCCCAGCGCCAGCCGCTCGGGGTTCTCCTCGGACCAGGTGGAGGGCGGGTCCTTCCAGGCATCGTCCGCGTCGAAGCTCCCCGACTCCATCGCCGCTCCGTCCCCGTCGCCCGGGCCACCCAGCGACGAGAATGGAACGGTTCGCCCATCGCGAACGAAGCGCGTCCGGGCCTTGTTGACGCAGATCCGGAAGAGCCAGGTGCGGAGCGACGAGCGCCCCTCGAAGGCGTCGAGACCGGTGAACACGGCGAGCCAGGTCTCCTGCACCAGCTCCTCGGCGGTCTCCTGATCCCGGACGAGGCTGCGGGCCACGCGCAGGAGCGACCCGGCGTGGCGCTTCACCAGCGCGGCGAAGGCGGCCCGATCGCCGGCGCGCAGGCGGGCGAGGAGGGCGTCGTCGGAATCGCCGATGAGCTTGGGGTGGGGAGCCATTCCGCGACCTCGATGTAATGGTTCGGCTTGATCGGAGTCAACCAGTGCATGAACCGAGACACCGTCGCCGCCCCCGTCGCCCTGGCCGCTCTCCTTCTCCTCGCCCCTGCAGCGGCGCGCGCCGAGCCCTTCGAGGTGAACCCGGACGCCGGCAACAACTCCTTCTCCGCCGTCTTCGACGCCAGGCTGGGCGAGCGCATCAACGCGGTCAGCTCGACGGTGGGGTGCCAGGTCGTCTACGACGAGAAGACCGGCGTCGCCTCGGGAACCTGCTCCGTCCCCCTGGAAAGCATCCGCGTCGACAACGACGACACCAAGAGCGACCACTTCAGGCAGTGGGCGACGAACAAGAAGAGCGACCCCGCGCGGTGCCGCCTCGAGGCCGTCTTCACGAACGTGAAGATCGGAAGGCTGGTGGCCGGGACGTCCACGGCCTTCGGCGCCGAGATCCCCTTCACCGTCTGTGGACGGGCCCGCGCCGGCGGCGGCAGGGAGAAGATGACCGGCACCGCCCTGCTCTTCGCGCCCGGGACGTCCGGCGAGAAGGAGACCATCAAGCTCCGCGCAACGATCGCCGCCTTCGACCGCGACGCCTACCAGATCGGCCCGAGGTACACCGACGGATGGCTGGCGCGCGTGCAGTCGCTCGCCACGGTCGTCGCCGAGAAGGGCGTGATCGACCTCTCCCTCTTCGCCAAGGCGAAGTGAACGCAGCACCCACCGAAAGGAAGCACCATGATCAAGAACGCCATGAAGGGCGCAGCCGTCGCCGCCGCCGTCTGCTCGATGTTCGTCGCCGGGAACGCCCGGGCCGAAGAGAAGCCCGCCCAGGGGGCCGTGCACTGCGCCGGCATCAACTCCTGCAAGGGACACGGGAGTTGCGCCGGAGCCGACAACGCCTGCAAGGCCCAGAACACCTGCAAGGGCAAGGGCTGGGTCGAGGCGAAGAGCGCGAAGGAGTGCACGGACAAGGGTGGCAAGGTCGTCGTCGCCAAGATGTAGGGAGCCTGCATGTTCCAGCGCCTCGACCTCGGACACGGAATCGGCCTCCGAACCAGGCACTTCGCGCGGTTCCAGGAGGAGCGGCCGCCCGTGTCCTGGGTGGAGGTGGTGACCGAGAACTTCATGGCCGACGGCGGCCGGCCCATCGCGGTGCTGGAGAAGGTGAGGAGGGACGTGCCGGTCGTGCTTCACGGCGTGTCCCTCTCCATCGGCTCGCTGGACCCGCTCTCCGGGTCCTACCTGGCGGAGCTGAAGAAGCTGGTGACGCGGATCGAGCCGGCCATGGTCACCGACCACCTGTGCTGGGGAACGCACCGCGGGCAGTACGTGCACGACCTGCTGCCGCTGCCGTACACCGAGGAGTCGCTGGCCCACGTGGCGAGCCGCGTCGCCGCGGTCCAGGAGTTCCTGGGGAGGCGCATCCTTCTCGAGAACCCGTCCTCCTACGTGACCTTCCGGGATTCGACGATGACCGAGTGGGAGTTCCTCTCGGCGCTCTGCCGGCAGGCGGACTGCGGGATCCTCCTCGACGTGAACAACGTGTACGTGTCGGCGCGGAACCTGGGCTTCGATCCGATCGCGTATCTCGACGGGATCGACGCCGGCCGGGTCGGGCAGTTCCACCTCGCCGGCCACAGCGACAAGGGTCGCTACCTCCTCGACACCCACGACGAGCCGGTTCCGCCGGCGGTCTGGGACCTGTACCGCGAGGCGCTGCGGAGATTCGGGCGAGTCCCCTCGCTCGTGGAGTGGGACGACCACATCCCGCCGCTCGACGAGGTCGTGGCCCAGAGCCGGCGCGCCGCGGAGATCGAGGCCGAGGAGCTGGCGCCGGCCTTGCGGAGGGCGTCGTGACGCTCGCCGAGACGCAGGAGCTGTTTCACCGGGCGATCACCGGCCAGATCCCCCTCGACGAGGCAGCGCTCGACCGGTGCTTCGGCGGCACCGGCGAGCTCCCCGCCGGCGACCGGGTGGCGATCTACCGGAACATGTACACGGGGCGTCTCCTCGACGCGCTTCGCGAGACCTTCCCGAACCTGGCTCGCTTCCTGGGTGAGGAGCGGTTCGCTGCGCTCGGAGAGGCCTACCTGGCCGGGCACCCCTCCGAGCACCACGACGTGGGGCGCCTCGGGCGGCGGATGGCCGATTTCCTGAAGGCGTATCCGGATCCGGAGCGGGCGGACCTCGCCGACCTGGCGGAGCTGGAGTGGACCCGGAACGAGGTCTTCTTCGCGCCGGAGTCGGAGGCTGTCGGGGCGGATGCTCTTGCGGCGGCGGCGGTGGCGGGCGTGGCCGGGGTCCGGCTGCGGATGGCTCCCTCACTGCGCGTCATCGGCCTCGCTCACGATGTCGCCGCGCTGTGGCGTAGCCTGGAGGCGGGAGAGGACGTCCTTCCGCCCCGGGAAGGCCCGGTCGTGGCGGTCTGGCGGCGCGGCTTCGAGGTGTTCCACTGCAGCCTGCCGCCCGAGGAGGCCGAGGCGCTGCGGGCGGCGATGGAAGGCGAGCCGCTCGACGCGATCTGCGCGGCGTTCGCCGAGCACCCCGATCCCGGGGCCGAGGCCCACGCGGCGATCTCGAGCTGGTTCGCCGAGGGGTGGATCGCGGGCGTGGTTTCAGCCGCACCCTGAGTCCCGTTCCCCCTCCCCGAGCAGGCCCCTCTCGTCCTTCAAGTCGACGCCGGTCAGGCCGCGCCTCAGCGCCTCGCCGACCAACCAGCCGACGAGCTCGGCGGCTGCTGGAACGGGGAGACCCTCGGGCCGGATGCCGGAGACGCAGTTGCGCTGGGCGTCGGTCCGGCCAGGACGGGGGCCGAAGACGAGGTAGGCCCCCAGGCTGTCGGGCGACCCGAGGCCGGGCCGCTCGCCGAGCAGGATGAGGGCAGCCCGCGCGCCGAGTGCCTCGCCGATGGGATCCTCCAGGGCGACGCGCGCCTGACGCACCAGCGAGAGCGGGCCGAGGCGGAGGCCGCGCGCGCGACACCGGCCCGCGAGATCGACCGCCAGCGCGGGCGCGTGGGCCTGCGCGGCGATGGCGGAGAGACCGTCGCCGATGATGACGGCCACGTCGCAGCCGCCGGGAGGCGCCGCCTGGGTGAGCCGCGTGGCGCTCGCCTCGTCGAGCCTCCGGCCGAGGTCGGGGCGGCGCAGGTAGGTGGCCCGATCGGGCGCGCTCGACGCGACCCGCAGCACGGGCAACCCGATTGGGGCCAGGTCGGCTTCCAGCCGGTCCAGGTCCAGCTCCGCCCAGACGGCGTCGCGGGCCGCCGCGTGCGCCGCCGAGAAGCCGAGCACCTCGGAGGTGGGGAGCGAGCCGCCGGCCCGGCCCAGCGCGATGCGGGCGCTCGTGAGGCTCCGGAGGTCGCTCCAGGGGTCGATCACGGGGAGAGGAGGCGGTGCGCGCGGGTGACGGGCAGAAGCCGGAGATGGTCGTCGACGATTCCCATGCGGCGGAGCCAGGCCTCGAACTCGGGCGCCGGCCGCAGCCCCAAGATCTGGCGAAGGTACTGGACGTCGTGAAAGCTCGTTGACTGGTAGTGGAGCATGACGTCGTCGGCCCCCGGCACGCCCATCACGTAGGTGCACCCGGCGGCGCCGAGCAGGGTCAGCAGCACGTCCATGTCGTCCTGGTCGGCCTGGGCGTGGTTCGTGTAGCAAACGTCCACGCCCATGGGCAGGCCGAGCAGCTTGCCGCAGAGGTGGTCCTCGAGCCCGGCGCGGAGGATCTGCTTGCCGTCGTACAGGTACTCGGGGCCGATGAAGCCCACCACCGAGTTCACGAGGAGCGGGGAGTAGCGCCGGCAGACCGCGTAGGCGCGCGCCTCGCAGGTCTGCTGGTCCACGCCGTGGTGGGCCTCCGCCGAGAGGGCCGACCCCTGCCCGGTCTCGAAGTACATGACGTTCTGGCCCACCGTACCGCGCCGCAGGGATAGGGCAGCGTCGCGGGCCTCCGCGAGGAGCGCCAGGGAGATGCCGAAGCTCCGGTGGGTGGCCTCGGTGCCGCCCACCGACTGGAAGACCAGGTCCACCGGCGCCCCGCGCTCCATCACGCGAAGTGCGGTGGTGACGTGGGCCAGCACGCAGGACTGGGTGGGGATCTCGAACCGGTCGATGACCCTGGCCAGCTGCCGGACCAGCGTCTCCATCGACGCCACCGAGTCGGTGGCCGGGTTGATCCCGATGACGGCGTCCCCGCAGCCGTAGAGGAGCCCGTCCACCACGCTGGCCGCGATGCCGGCCGGGTCGTCGGTGGGGTGGTTGGGCTGGAGCCGAACCGAGAGCCGGCCCGGCAGGCCGATGGTGTTGCGGAACCGGGTCGTGACCTGGCACTTGCGGGCAACCAGGACCAGGTCCTGGTTGCGCATGAGCTTCGAGACCGCCGCCGCCATCTCCGGCGTGAGTCCGGGGGCCAGCGCGGCCAGGCGGGGCGCATCGGTCTCGTAGGCGAGCAGCCACTCCCGGAATTCACCGACCGTGAGGTCCTTCACCGAGGCGAAGGCGGCGGCGTCGTGGCCGTCCAGGATGAGCCGGGTCACGTCGTCGTCCTCGTAGGGGACGAGCGCCTCCTCCAGGAAGCGGGACAGCGGCACGGTGGCGAGGACGGTGCGGGCCGCCACTCGCTCCTGGGCGGATCCGGCGGCGAGGCCGGCCAGCTCGTCGCCGGAGCGCGACGGCGAGGCCTTGGCCATTACCTCCTTCAGGTCGCCGAAGACGTGGCGGGTGCGTCCGACCGTGGCGGCGTAGCGGGTCATCCCGAATGGTCCGGGATGCCCGACATCACGTACTCGGACAGCGCGGTGATGGTGAGTGCCGGGTTCACGCCCAGGTTCGCCGGCACCAGGCTGCCGTCGGCCACGTAGAGGTTCGGGTAGCCAAACACCCGCCCCTGCGCGTCGCACACCCCCTCGGCGGCGCTGCGCCCCATCGTCGCCCCGCCCAGGATGTGCGCGGTGCTCGAGGTGTTCCCGAGCACCTCCAGGAGCAGGCTGCCGGGGGCCCCGTTCATCTTCTCGGCCATCCGGGCGGCGAGCCGGTTCGCGAGCGGCATGTACGTGGGCGGCCGCTGGTCCTTCGCCACGTGGCTGACGAGGGTGTTGCCCCACGGGCGCCGTCCGACCGTGAGGCGCATGAAGTTCGAGAGCGGCTGCATGACCAGAAGGATGGCCGTCCTCTTCGCCCAGCCGAACGGCCAGTGCGCGCGCGCAAACCTGATGGGATGGCGGACCATGTTGCCCAGCCAGCGAAGCCAGCGCGGCCAGGGCGGCCCGCCGCCGGTCAGGATCGTGACCATCAGCGCCATGAAGTCCTGCCCCTTTCCGTAGCGCACGACCTCGACGTGGGTGTCCTTCTCGGGGTAGACGCCCGAGGTGATGGCGATGCCGTGGCTGTAGTCCACGGAGTCGTTCCTGGCCGACGCGCCCAGCAGCACTTCACTGTTGGTCCTGACGTAGTTGCCGAGCTGATCGGACAGAGCCGGGAGGCTTCCGCGCTTCTTGCACTCCAGCAGCAGCTTCACCGTCCCGAGCGTGCTCGCCGAGACGACCACGTTCGCAGCCCGGATGACGCGCGGCTGCCGGAAGAAGCGCGCCGTGGAGCGGACCGTGTGGATCTCGTATCCGCCGCCCGGGATGGGCCGGATGTCGGTCACCTTCGTCTCGGGGTGAACCTCGCACCCGCGTTTCTCGGCGAGCCACAGGTAGTTCTTGTCGAGCGTGTTCTTCGCGCCGACCTTGCAGCCGGTCATGCACTCCCCGCAGTAGGTGCAGCCGGTGCGGGCCGGACCTTCCCCGCCGAAGAAGGGATCGGGGACCGTCACGTTCGACTCGCCGAAGTAGACGCCGACCGTGTGCTTCGTGAAGGTGTCGCCGCGCCCGGTCTCCTCCTCCACGACTTCCCGGAGGAGGTCGTCGGCCACGAAGGTCCTGGCGGCCTCGGTCGCGCCCAGCATGAACCGGGCCGTCTCGTAGTGGGGTGCGAGCTTCCCGCGCCAGTCCTCGTCGCTGGGCCAGCGCGGATCCCGGAAGACCAGGTCGGGCGGTGACAGCAGCGTGTTGGCGTAGACCAGGCTCCCGCCCCCCACGCCCGCGCCGTGGAAGACGAGCACGTCCCGCAAGAGCGTGATCTGCTGGATGCCGTGAAAGCCGAGGCGCGGCATCCAGAGGTACTTCCAGACGTTCCAGTTGGTCTTCGCGAAGTCGTCCTGGCCGAAGCGCTTCCCCTGCTCCAGGACGGCGACCTTGTAGCCCTTCTCGGTCAGGCGCAGGGCCGACACCGAACCACCGAACCCGGAACCGATGACGACGAAGTCATGGTCGAACATGGGCCCACGGTGCATCCCACACGGTCACGGGGTCAACTTGCTCACGAACTGCTTGCGGGACTGGACCACCTTCACGACGTACTGGCGGGTCTCCTCGTAGGGGAGCTGGGTGCGCAGCCGCTCGTAGACCGCCGGCGGCTGCATCCCGTTGATGGCGTTCCACGCCGCGGTCCGGTCCTTGGCGAAGGCCTTGGTCACGTTGCCGGGCCCGGTGTTGTAGGCCGCGATCACGCAGTACTCGCGGGACACCGGGCTCGTCACCTTGTCGAGCTGGCTCACGCTCAGCACGCTCAGGTAGGCGGTGCCGAGCTCGATGTTGTTCTCCGCGTCGAAGAGGAAATCCCGGGTGGGGGGCTCGTCGATCCCGCGCGCCCGCTTGTAGGCCTCCCGCCCGCCGCTGGTGGGAACGAGCTGCATCATCCCGTAGGCCGGAGCCGAGCTCACCGCGAAGGGGTTGAAGTTGCTCTCCACCTTGATGATCGCGTACACGAGGCTCGGGCTCACCTGGTACTGATGGGCCACCCGGGTAACCACCGACCGGTACTTCTCCGCCTGATTGTTCTGGAAGTTGGCCACCATGGGGAACTTCACGAAGAGCGCGGTCCTGGTGCCGCTCTGCAGCGTGACCTCCCGGCTCCCGGTGCGGGCCAGCAGCACCTCCGCGAAGCCCTCCGCGTCGGCGGGCGTGGTCACGGCGCGGCCGGCGGCGTCCACCACCAGCCCCGCCAGGTAGGGCTTCCGGTCGCTCGACAGCGTCACCGCGCTATCCGTGAACAGGTCCACCGAGCGGGGATCGTCGGGCGTGAGCAGCGTGGTGACGATGGCGTTGCGCAGGCTGGCGCGCGGATCGGCCTCGTCCACGGTCTCCACCGTGACGGTCCCGGCGTCGAAGTCCACGTCGGCGCGGCTCATGTAGTTCTGCGTGTACTTCACGTAGTGCGTGCGGGAGGGGAGCTTCACCTCCTTCGGGCCCCAGGTCTTCTTCACATTGCCGGTGAGGAGGTCGACGACCTTGTCGAAGTCCCGCTTCAGGGTCGCCGCGTCCCGGATGACGGCTTCCGGATTGCGCAGGTACTGGTCCCCGCGCTGCTTCAGCGTGTCGTTCATCGCCTGCTGCGGATTCTTGCTGGTGGCGACGTTCGTCGCCATCCGGGCGGTCTCGCAGCCGGCGAGAGCCAGGGATGCCAGACCGAGGATGCCTGCGATTCGTTTCATGAATCCCCCACCTATTCTAACCTGAACGCCGCGCGGAGAAGAGCTCCGGCGTCGAAGCGTGAGTCCCCTGCGAAGGGCAGGATCCCGTCGAGCTCGATGCCGAAGCGCCCGGCGGCGAAGCGCAGCCCCAGCCCCGCGGCCAGCTGCTCCATGGGGTGTCCGAACGGGAAGCGGGCGGTGAGCTGGGCCGACAGGCGGAACCATCGCCACGGCGTCCAGGACCCGCCGGCCACGAGCGACGCGCCGGCCTGGACCTGGTTTCCGGCGTCGGAGACGGTCCCGGTGACCGGAAGGGACGCGCCCGCGTACCAGTCGAGCCAGGAGGCGGCCACGCCCCGGAGCGAGATCCCCACCTCCCCGCCGAGCACCCGCGTGTTCCGGTATTCGAGGGAGGTCGGGAAGAGCAGCGCGACGAACGCGGCGAGGTCGAGCCGCCCGTCCGGCAGGGAGAGGGCGAGCCATGCCCCGCCTGCCGTCAGTGCACCCAGGGTGTAGGTCGTCGCGCCGAGCGTCGCGTTCTGGACGTAGCGGAACTGCAGGGCGTCGAGCCCGGCGAAGACCTCCCAGAGGGGCGTGATCGCCCAGCTTCCCTCGAGCCGGAGCGCCCCCTGCGCCATCCCGTAGAACCCTGGCTCGTCGAGGATCAGGGCGCCGCCGATCCCCAGGGCCACCTCGCTGCGCGGTTCGGCGCGGCGCACCGGCCCGAGCGCCTCCACCGAGGCGGCAAAGGGAAGCGGCCCCTCGGCGAGCCCTGGATTTCCCTCGCCGGCGCGGGCCGGCAGCGGCAGCGCAGCCGCACACGCTGCCGCACACGGAACGGCCAGCGCCAGGGCCGCCGCCGCGAGCGCCCGGCCGGGCCTCACGGTCCGCCTCCCACGCCGGGGCCGGTGAAGCGCCCGTCGCCGTCCCGATCCAGGAGGAACGGATTCGTGAAGGCCTGGGGCAGCCCGTTGCGCGAGACGGCGGCGAAGTGGAAGGCCGGGTCGGCGAATTCGGAAGGCGCGGGCGGCGGGTCGAGCGGCCCGTAGTCCTCACCCGGCTTCACGTCGCGTCGATCCACGACCCCGTTGCCGTCGTTGTCGCCGGTGTCTGGAATCCCGTCGCCGTTCAGGTCGGCCGAGAGCGGCAACGGCTCGCCGGCCTCGACGACGATCCAGGCGTCCCGCGTCCCGGCCCCGACGGCGGCGAGTAGCTCGGACAGCAGGAAGGATCGCTGGAGCCGGACCAGGTCGGCCGTGCCGAACGGATCGGCCGGCTGGACCGTCGGCGGGCCCTTCCAGGCCACCCGTCCGTTCACCACCACCCGCACCTCCCGGACCGGCACCCAGGGCGCGGCGCTCACCCTCACGTGAAGCATGGCGTCGGCCGCGGGGATGGGCCAGGCGTCGACCCGGGGCAGGTGCGCGACGCCGCCGGAGTGGATGGACGCCTCCACCACCGGCCCGTTCGTCCCGAGCACGCGACCGGCGCGGACGGCCTCCACGAAGGCGCCGGGGTCGAGGTCGGCCGGCGTCGTGGCGGCCCAGACCAGGTTTCGCGGCGTTCCCACGATCGAATCGGCGAGGCCGTGGGAGTCGCTGTTGGCGGTTCCCGCGCGCCGTCGCCCCTGGTCGAGAAGCCAGAACCACACCGCCCGGTACTGGAGGTGGTTCTCGTTCCAGCTGTCGTTCATCACCTCCATGGCGTCGAAGGCGTCGTTCGCCGTCCGCCCGCCGGGAGGGACCCGTTCGAAGGTCCAGAGGGTCGACCCGTCGTCCCGCCCCGGGAGCGCGCGGCGGGCGTCGATCTCGAGGGCCCGCGGCCAGCCCAGATCCCGGCCGAAGTCGGAGGCGTACCAGCAGTGATTCATCTGGACGATCCCGGTGCCTCCTGGCCCGGCGAGGTGCTGGCGCATGGCGTCGAAGAGCGCGCCGGGCTCCATCCGCTCGTCCCATGGCGCGCCGTTCCGCGGCCGCGTCGGGTCCCACGCCATGGGGAAGAAGTTCCAGTGGCCGATGACGCGCGGAACCACCGAGCCGGGAATGGTGAACCAGGGCACCTCCGCCGTGGTCTCGATGCCGGAGAAGACCGCCACCACGCCCTTCAGCCCTGCCAGGTCGAGCGCGGCGTCGAGGTTTCCGAAGACGTCGTGGTCGGTCGCCGCGATCACGTCGAGCCCGGCGGCGGAGAGCGAGAGGACGCGGTCCTCGTCCGGGAAGGTGGTGTCGAAGGAGATCCGCGAGTGGACGTGCAGGTCGGCCGACAGGGCACCCGCTGGCGCGAGCGGCAGCGGGTCGACCACCAGGTTCACGGTCCGTGCGTCAGCGGCGACGTCGAGCAGGCTGTGGCCGAGCGTGTGGAACGGTCCGCGCGTGGCGTAGACGTGGTAGCTCCCCGCCGGCACGTCGGCCCAGGCGGTGCCGTGGACGAGCACCTGGTTGCAGGCCGGCGACGGGCCGTGCGGGGCCCCGAGAAACGGCGTGCAGGCGTCGAAGGTCCCGTAGAGCTGCCCCCGCGTGGAGGACGCGGTGGCGGCGTCGGCGGGCACGAGCACCACGCGCGCATCCACGGAGCGCCCCCGGGAGTCGGAGACCCCGAACGTCACGCGCGCCACGAGCGGAAAGGTGAGCGCGCCAACGTCCACGTCTGTCGCGCCGACGTCGACCTCCACCGACGCCCCGGTCGCCGGCCGGCCAAAGGCCTGGGGCTCGACGAGGTAGCGACGCCCCGCCGGGAGACGCAGCTCGAAGGTCCCGTCAGCGCCCGGCAGAGCCTGCGACCAGGGCACGCGTTCCTCCGCGGCGGCCCCGGGGCGCGGCACCTCGCTCACGACGACGCTCCCCTTCGCCTCGCCCGGAAGCACGATGCCGCCGGGGCGAACGAGCTTTCCACGCAGCGTGACGTTCTTCTCGCCGAAGAGGCGGGCCCGAACGTCCAGCGCCACGTCGGCCGCGCCCGCCACGCCCGGGCGCGGGGAGGCCGCGATGAAGCGCTCGAAGACGGCGGTGTCGCGCGGCATGGCGATGCGCTTGCCGAGCCCAACGGCGGAAGCGGTGAGCGAGTTGAAGCCGGAGAGGGTCCGGACGTTGCAGGCCACCTCGGCGTAGGAGACGTACGGGGGGCCGAAGACGCTGCCGGCGAGGAAGGGGAACTCGCGGAAGGCGTCGCCGATGGTCTCGAGGTCGATCTCGTCGTGTCGGAACCCCTCGTTCCGGGCCGGGACGAACGGGATGGTGGCCTTCCCTCCCCAGTACCAGCCGTCGCTCAGCACCCACAGCTCCGGGTCGTCGCCCAGGTTCACGATCTCGGTGCGGACCCGGATCCCCGGCTCGCAGGGGCGAACCTCGTAGCGCGAGGCGATCTTCACGCCGGGTCGGCCGTCGAGGGTGCCGCGGACCTGGATCGCCGCTACGCCGGGACCGGCCTCCACGATCTCGAGGCTCTCCCAGCGAGCCTGGTCGCCCGGCAGGATGCCCACGCTCTGGAGGACCTGGTCGAGGTTGTCGTCGTTGCCGCCGCGGGTCCCGAGGTCGAGGATGTTTCCCCCGCTCGTCGCCAGGTAGCGCGGCCGATCGATGGCGTCGATCGCGGCGACCACCCGATCGTTCCCGAGCAGCAGGTCTCCGGCCGTGGCCTTCGCGTACGGACCCCCGGGGATGGCGTCGCCCGGCGCGAGCACGCGCACGTCGACGAACCCGCCCGTGCACGCCTGGAAGGAGAGGGACGGGCAAGCCGGCTTCACCCGGCACCCGGCTTCGTCGCCGAGGCACCCCTCCGCCTTGCAGCCGGCGAGCACCGCCGCAGCGGCGAGCCCGGCCAGGATCGCGATTCCACCCACCCTCACGGGGAAAGGATCGGCTTTCCGGGTCCGATCTGTAAAGCCCCGGCCGGTGGACAGCGGGGTCGGCCGGTCCTGGCGACGGGCCGCCCGCTCCATTCTGTGCGATCCTCCCCCAACCCCATGACATGGTCCGAGCGGCTCAGCGGCCTCGACGCGATGTTCCTCTACATCGAGGAGCGCACCGCCCACATGCACGTGGGAGCCGTGGCGGTGTTCGATGGGCGCGCCCCTGCCTATCGCGACCTCGTCGCGCTCATCGCCTCCAAGCTCGACCGGGCGCCGCGTTACCGGCAGCGGCTCGCCTTCGTGCCGCTTCAACTGGGACGGCCGGTCTGGATTGACGACGAGAACCTCGACCTCGAGTACCACGTGCGCCACACGGCGCTGCCGCCGCCGGGCGGGGTCGAACCGCTGAAGAAGCTCGCCGCGCGGGTCTTCGCCCAGCGTCTCGATCGCGACCGCCCCCTCTGGGAGGTCTGGCTCGTGGAGGGGCTCGGCGACGACCGCTTCGCCCTCATCTCGAAGACGCACCACTGCATGCTGGACGGCGTATCCGGCGCGGATCTGGCCACCGTCCTCCTCGGCGTCGACCCGGCCGAGACTGCGCCGGCCGCGCCCGCACCCTGGACTCCCCGCCCCGCCCCGGGCACGATCGCCCGGGTGGCCTCGGCGGTCGTCGGCCAGGTGACCCACCCGCTCCAGCTCATGCGCGGCGCCTTCCAGCCGTCGAGCCCGGCCCGTCGCGTCCTGCTCGAGCTCGGCGGGGGGCTGAAACCGCTCCTCGGGCTCTCCCGCCTGGGGCGCGCGCCGGCGTCATCGCTGAATCGTCCCATCGGCCCGCACAGGCGCTGGGAGATGGTGTCGCTCGACCTCGGCGCGGTGAAGGCGGTGCGCGCCGCGCTGGGCGGAACCGTGAACGACGTCCTGCTCGCGGTGGTCGCGGGCGCGCTTCGCCAGCTCTTCGAGGCCCGCGACGAACCCCCGCCCGCGGAGGTCCGCGCGCTCATCCCGGTCTCCCTGCGCGGCGCCGATTCGCCGGGATCGCTGGGAAACCGCGTCACCGCGGTGCTCTGCGCGCTGCCGGTGGGCGAGCCCGACGCCTGGAAACGCCTCCGGAGGGTCGCCGGCGAGATGAAGGCGTTGAAGGAGAGCGGCCAGGCCGTGGGCGCCCTCGCCTGGACCCACCTCGGGGACTTCGCGCCGCCGGCCTTGCTCGCGCAGGTGGCGCGGTTCCAGTCCACCTTCCGCTACATGAACCTGGTGGTCACCAACATCCCTGGGCCGCAGGAGCCGATCTACTTGCTGGGGCGAAAGATGCTGGAGTGGTATCCGCTGGTGCCGCTGGCGCAGGGGCAGACGCTGGGAATCGCCATCCAGAGCTACCACGGCAAGATCGGCATCGGCCTGCTCGGCGACGCCGAGGCGCTGCGCGACCTGCCGGTGCTGGCGGAGGCCATCCCCGCCGCCCTCGCCGAGCTGACCCGGCTCGCGGAGCGCGCGAACGCCGGAGGGACGCGCTGACCATGCCCTTCGTCGAGCAGCCCGGCTACCGCATTCACTATCAGTCCTTCGGCAGCCCGGAGGCGCCCCCGCTGCTCCTCATCATGGGGCTGGGGATGGCCTCCGACGCCTGGGACACGCTCCCGATGCGCCTGGCCGACCGGTTCCACGTGGTCGTATTCGACAACCGCGGCATGGGGTCGTCGAGCGCCTCTCCCGGCGGGTTTCGCATCCGCGACCTGGCCGATGACGCTGCCCGGGTGCTCGACGCGGCGGGAATCGCGCAGGCCTGCGTCTTCGGGATCTCGATGGGGGGAATGATCGCGCAGGAGCTCGCACTGCAGTATCCCTCACGGGTGCGCGCGCTCGTGCTCGGCGCCACCTTCGGCAGCCAGTTGCGGAGCCACAAGCCCCCGCTCGGCGTGGCGCGCGACCTGCTTCTCGTGACCCTCTTCTCCCGCCGGCCTGGGCGGATGGCGCGCCTGCTCGTGTCGGACGAGTTCATGGCCCGCAACCCGGACCGCTTCGTGGGCTGGCTCGCCCGGCTCGGCCGACCCCGGCCCTCCGCGGCCCGCCGGCAGATCCTGGCGATCGCCCGGCACGAGGCGGAGGACCGCCTCCCGCGGCTTCTCATACCGACCCTCGTCATCAGCGGGGACCGCGATCGCCTGGTGCCCGTGGAGAACTCGCGCCGGCTGGCACGCATGATCCCCCGGGCGCGTCTCGTGGAACTCCCGGGGGCGGGGCACGCCTTCCCGTTCGAACGTGCCGCCGAGACCGTCCGGGCGCTCGTGGAGCACTGCCTGGCGCCCGCGCTATGATCCCCCGGACCTCGAGGGGTGGAACCTGGCCGGATTCAGAGACTTCGTCGCCGAACTGAAGCGCCGCCGCGTGATCCGCGCGCTGGTCGGCTGGGGCATCTTCGGCTTCGCAGTCCTCCAGATCTACGAGCCCGTGATGCACGGGCTGCGCCTTCCCGAGTGGACGCTCAGCGTGGTGGTGCTGATGCTGGCCGCGGGGTTCCCGGCGATCATGTTGCTCGCCTGGATCTTCGACCTCGGGGCGGGAGGGATCGCGCGGACCGCCCCCTCTCCGAACGAGACCGCCTCGCTGGCGCGACGGGTCCGCGTCGGGCTCCTGCTCGTCGGCCTCGGCGTCCTCGCGGCCGTTCCGGGTGTTGCCTGGTACGCGTGGCAGGCCCGCACCCAGCCTGCTGCGGCAGCCAGCCATGCGCCCTCCGCGGGTCCCTCCGACGGGGTTGCCGAGGAGATCCTGACGGCGCTCTCGAAGGTCATGTGCAGACGCTGGAGGTTCGAGGTGAGAGGCTCCGACTGCATCGGAACCGCTTGCGGCGCCACCTGAACGAATTGTGTCAAAGGCGTTTCACCTGGATGAATCGGTGCCGCGCGAGGAAGCTCCGTCACCACCTTCGTGACCACTTCCCGCCTCGGAACCACCGCCGCCGGGCAGATCTCCACCGCGACCGCCTTCGCCTCCTGCTTCGACAGGTGGAAGAACCTCGGCAGGACCTCTGCGCTGTTCTCCGGCGTGATGACCCTGGCCAGCTCGACCACGCTGCTGATGCACAACTTGCCTTCCCGAAAAGGCGCCACCACCTCGGGGAACTTCTGGATGAGCCGCGCCGCCACCTTCCGGTAGTGAGCCGCTCCCTTCGACAACTTCAGATCTCGGTGCAGGTAGTAGAAGACGCTGGCGTGGCCCAGTTGCATCCAGAGCCGCTGCCGGTCGAACTCGGCCAGCGCCACCAGGAAGTCGGCCATGGCGCCCTGTTCGCAGCGGAGGAGGACGGCGAGACGTCGGGACGATTCGCGTGCGTCGTTCATGGGCAAAGCATCTCACGGGATTTTCGGCCCTCGCCACACGCACGCAATCGCCTCCTGGCGCGTTTTCGCGCTTACCTTCTTCGAACCTCGCCTGAAGCTCCCGACGCGCACCAGCGGCCGTCTGGCGCATCGGGAGGGGCCTTCGCGGCGCGACGTCTTCGCGGAGCGTGAAACACGAAGATTCCTGTCAAGCCCCCACCAGCCCCCCACCCATCTGCCCGACGGCCGATCCGCGGACCATCACTGACCCGTCGACATCCGTTCGCAGCGTGCCCCCTCCCGCGCCATCGCGTCCTCCCTCGCCTTATCGTAGCTCTCGCGAAACTCCTCGAGCGACGCTACATGGCGCTCGAACACCCCGAGGAGACACGTGCAGGCCTCCTCGCCTGCCTTCAGGGTTCGGCACGCGTCCATGAACTCGCGCCGGTCCTTGGCGGACCAGTTGCCGATCTCCCCGGGAGGCTCGGGGACGCCGGTTGTCGTGCGCCCGGATGCTGCCAGGGCGAGGGAGACGAGAAGCACGATCGCTACGTTCGGGGTCACCCAGCCATCCTGCGCCGGGGACGGACACCATGCAGGCGCCGTGGTAGCCCCGCCTCCACACTACGTCAGCTCGAACCCGAGCTCGCCCAGCTTCGCCAGGCTGCAGGAGATCTTGTCCCCAGCCTTCAGCCAGACCCGCTTGTCGGGGGGCTTCCCCTGGATCACGCCCTCTGGCGTCCCGGTGAAGATGATGTCGCCGGGCTGGAGCGTGAGGATCTTGGAGATGTAGCTGATCATCTGGCTGCAATTGAAGATGAAGTCGCTGGTGCTCGAGGACTGCCGCGTTTCCCCGTTCACCCGGCACTCGATGGCGAGGTTGTCCGGGTCCACCTGGTCGGCGGTGACCAGATACGGGCCGATCGGCCCGAACTGATCCGGGGTCTTGCCGGGGAGCCACTGGCCCCCGGTCTCGAACTGGAGGTCGCGGGCCGTGAAGTCGTTGCCGGTGCAGTAGCCGGCCACGCAGGAGAGGGCCTCGGCCTCCGATACCCGCCTCGCCTCGCGCCCCATCACCATCACCAGCTCCACCTCGTAGTCGAAGTTCTTCGCGATCTCGACCGGGAGCCGGATCGTCCCCTTGTGGGAGTTCAGGGTGTTGTTGAACTTCGCGAAGAGCACCGGTTGCTGGGGGATGGGTCACGTCGAGGATGCCCCCGTCGACCTTCACGCCCAGCCGGTACTCGGCGCCCTGGCGGAACGTCAGCAAGGTGAGCCCTCGCGCCATGCCGCGCGCTCCGGGGGTGGAGCTCTTCTCCGCCGCCTGGGCCTCGCCGGTCCGCGACGTCGCCACCCCCACGCCTGCTGCGCCAGCCACCTTGAGGAAGCTTCTCCGGTCCATGGTGTGTCCTCCCTCTTCAGCGAAGAAACGTCAGTAGCGCTGCGTGAAGGGGAGCCGCGGCCGAGCGTGGTGCGGTCGGCCTGCCCGATGACGAGCAACGCCGGCACCCTGATCTTCCCGAGATCCTGGACCACCGGCTGCGTGTAGAACATCTCGTAGGTGAGGGCCGAGGCGCGGGCGCCGCGCGGCCACTCGCGTCCGAGCGTCTGGCGCCAGGCCACCTCGGCCCACGTCCCGAACTCCTCCCGCCACGTCGCGAAATAGGTGCGATAGAAGCGTTCCAGGCCGTCGCGAGAGCGCGCGGATGGTGCCGGTCCAGTAGGCGCCCGGGAAGTTCTTCCCGTGGAGAAGGACCACCGCCTTGCCATTGGGCGGCCCGGACGGCGCGACGTCCATGTAGGCCATGCGCAGGTCCTGCCCCTCGATGGGGAGCGGGAGCAGCTGAACCGGGTGGGGATAGGGCAGGCTCTCGAGCGAGATGCCGAGCGGCTCGGCCGAAGAAGTGGGCGCCGCGCCGGCGAGGAGCGCGGCGAGCGCGAGGGCGAGCATGATCTTGTTACCTAATCCCCGGCCGGATCCCGGCGAGGGATTATTGCGAGCCGCCGGCGTATTACATCGGGATGCGAAAGGCTCTCCTGCTCCTCGCCGTCCTCTCCGCCGCCTGCGGCGGGACCACGTCCGGCGTCTCCTCGGCGGAGATCCAGGCCTTCAATGCCGCCGCCCTGGGCGTGTCCACGGCCGCGGCCAGCTACGGAACACAGGCCGCCACCATGACGAGCGTGGCGACGTGCACCAGCGCCCAGGGCGCCTACGACCCGCAGGCCCGGCCCAAGGTCGTCGAGATGCAGGGCATGGGCGCCGCCATGGACCGTTCGATGGTCTCGATGGGGTCGATGGGGCACATGGCGGACGACGACATCGCGTGTGCCGCCAACGCGATGATGGCCGAGCTCGACCGGCACCGTTCGGTCGCGTGCGCGTCCGGCACGGACATGACGCCCAACAAGGCCGAGGCGCAGCAGCACGTGGCCACCATGGCGCAGTGGGCGGACCACCAGATGGTGCGCTCGAACGCGATGGGCTCGATGATGGGCACGGGGATGGGCGGCATGGCCGGTGGCGGCATCACGACGGGCCACTGCGTCCACAACCCCGACGGCAGCTACACGATGCAGCCGTAGGGTCTCGAGCCCTCACCCGCCCACCATGTTCAGGTCCCCTCCGGGGGGCAGGTGGGGCGTGAAGACCGAGAGGTACTGGAGGTTCTCGGAGAGCGCCCGGGTGTCGTGGACGATGCCGCGCGGGCAGACGTGGACGTCGCCCGCCTGCACCGGGTGCCACACCCCGTTCACGAGGATCTCCCCGGTTCCCCCGACGACCATGACGATCTCGTCGGTGACGGAGTGGAAGTGGTTGCCGATGACGGTCCCGCGCACCGCGGTCCGCACCATCATCTGCATGCGCGGGCAGTCGAACACGATCTCGCTGTCGAGCCCCTTCTCCGGTAGCTGTCGCCCGGCGTAGTAGCTCGCCAGGCGCAGCAGGGTGGCGATGGCCGGGGTGGAGTCGATCAACCCCTTCGGGATCTCGATGGCGTTCGGCGACAGGGAACACCTCCATGACCGGGGATTCCGGGTTCGGGAGAGCGTAGACTATTCGCGCCGTCAAACCCAGAAGGAGCGCGTCATGCCCGCAAAGAAGATCCTCATGCTCGTTGGCGACTTCGTCGAGGACTACGAAGCCATGGTGCCGTTCCAGATGCTCACCATGGTCGGCCACACCGTCCACACCGTCTGCCCGGGCAAGGCAGCGGGCGAGACCGTGAAGACGGCCGTCCACGACTTCGTCGGCGACCAGACCTACGTCGAGCTGACGGGCCACCGGTTCGCGATCAACGCCAGCTTCGAGGCGGCCCGCGCCGCCGACTACGACGCGCTGGTCGTTCCCGGCGGCCGCGCGCCCGAGTACCTCCGCCTGAACCCCAAGGTGATCGAGCTCGTCCAGGGGTTCGACAAGGCGAGGAAGCCCATCGCCGCGATCTGCCACGGGCCGCAGATCCTCGCCGCCGCCGGCGTCCTGAAGGGCCGGCACGCCATCGCCTACCCCGCCTGCGGCCCCGAGTGCACCGCGGCCGGAGCCCGATTCGGCACGGTGAACGACACGGCCTCGAACGCCGTGACGGACGGCAACCTGGTCACCGCACCGGCCTGGCCTGCGCACCCGGAGTGGATGCGCCAGTTCCTGGCCGTGCTGGGGTCGAAGATCGAGGCGTGAGGGGCTCGCACCGGTGCCCGAGCGCCACGTAGGCGGCCAGGTACCGGACCGATCGACTCGGCTCGTCGAAGAAGTAGGCGGAGAGCCGCCGCTCGGCGAGATTCGTCCCGCACCGGGCGCATCGGTTGTGGTTCTCGCACCGACAGTGAGCGGGCACCACCCGGGGGGTCCGGTCGCCGTTCCCCTCCCCCTGTGGCGCCAGGGAGTCGCCCCGGAACGAGCGGCACTCGCCGCATCGCCGGAGCCCCCGGGGCGGCACACCCCCGGCCGACCAGGAACCGTGGACGGTGACGTACACGGCATCGGCCGGCCCCTGGCAGAGGCGGGTCTCGAGCTGGTTCGCGAGCGCCTGCCGGCGGGCGACCTCGAGGAGATGGCCGCGCGACCACTCCGCCGGAAGCAGGACGACGTGGCGCAGGGGCGTGCGGCCGATGCGGGTGACGAGATACGGAAAGCCGTCGAAGGCTTCCATCTGATCCGCGGGACCGGCGGAGAGGCTCTTGTCGTTCATCGGGTCACCATCGCGCGGCATTGCCACCGAGCCGGCTTTCGCCGGAGTTGGCTGGGAGTCGACGGGCCGCGACCCTCGTCCCATCTGAATGGTGTGTCTACTATAATGGAGGATGTTCCGTTATGCAAGAGGCGCGGGGAAGCGAGACGGGTTCAGGTGGGAGAGGCCAAGTCCAGCAGCCCCAGCTCGCTTCCTGGCCATCTCGATGCGGAATCGTGGTCTCTTGGACTCGCCTTGGACGCCTTCTCCCGCGTCCCGCCCCCCCCCTCAAGCTCACAGGCGGTTTTCTTCGAGTTCTGGGCTTGGTCTGCCTGCGTGGACACTGAGCGAGAACCGGCCGCGGAGGCCCTCTCCTGGATCTTGTTCGGGTCAACCCTCCAATAGACCGCTCACCCGATGGCTCGACAGGCGACCGAAGGAGTTCACGTCCATCCCCCTCGTACTCTCTCACTCGGAGGTGAGAGATGAACGACCTGACCGCCACTGAACTTCCCCACGCCCCACCTGCACCCCACCCGCCGCTCGCCAGCTGGGACGCCTTCGAGCAGGCCCTGGCCTCCGCGCTCTCCGTCCTCGCGGACGAGTCCTTGGTCGTCTCGGCCAGGATGGGGAACCGCTTCGTCCAGTTCCATGCCTGCCCGGACGAGGGCGTGTTCTGCGAGGCCGTGAGCAACGCCTACCTCGACCCGGCCGAGAGGCTCGACGACGGCCAGCTGGCAGCACTCCTCTCCCTCGGATGGTCGGCGCCGACGCGCGCCCCGGACTCCCAGTCTCCGGCGTCTGCGCCGAAGGGCTCGCCCAACTTCTTCCGCGAGTTCCCGACCCCTTACGCCTGCTCCGAGATCGCCCGCTTCGCGGTTCGCACGTTGACCGAGGTCCTTCGCATCCCGAGCCCCGACGGCCTCGAGTACAGGGCCTTCGACGACTCGGGCCACGGCGTCACCTTCCCCGTCCTCCCCATCGACCCGGCGCCGGCTCCTCCGCCCAGGGCGAAGGTGCCCCCGAAGCGCAGGGGCCCCACGGAGTTCGCGAAGCTCCGCGCCAAGGTGCTGGCCGCAGCCCGCAGCGGGAGCGGCCTCGGCTCGCTCACGTACGAGGACGGCGTCCTCCAGGTTTCCATCGGAAGCCGCCCGGGCTGGATCCGCCCCTTCGAGGATCCCTTTTACGTGCGCGTCCACGTCCAGCTCCTCGCCAGCGTCCCCTCCGACGAGAAGTTCCTGGCCCGGATGCACGCTGAAGGACATCCGCGCACCGGGCGACGAGGCCGCGGCGACGGGGGTGAACTGACGATGCCCTGACCGCACCGGAGCACCGAGACCCCTCAGGACAGGAGAAACTTTGCCGCGGCGACGAGGCCGATGACCACGGCGAATCCCCGCATCAGCGCAGGGGACAGCCGCTTCGCGAGCAACGCCCCGACCCACCCACCCACGAGCGAGGCCACGGTCATGAGCGCGGCGACCTGGAAGTTCACCTTCCCGCTCAGCGTGAAGAGCACGCATGCGGTCCCGTTCGTGAGAAGCGCGAGCAGGATCTTGAGGGCGTTCGCGTGCTGCATGCTCGACGGGATGAGGATCCCCATCGCGGCGAGCATCAGGATGCCGATCCCCGCGCCGAAGTAGCCGCCGTAGATCGAGATGAGGAACTGGATGCCCCAGAGCACGGCTGGGTGGTTGCCCTTCGCGTGGCCCGTGACCGCGCGCTTGATCGGCTCCTGCAGGGCGAGGAGCGCGCAGGCGAAGAGGATCAGCCAGGGAACGACCGCGGCGAAGGAGGACTCGGGGAGGAGCAGCAGCAGGGCCGAGCCCAGCGCTCCCCCCAGCACCGCCGGCACGCCGAGGACGATCGCGCGGTGCCGCTCCTCCTGGATGTGGCCGCGGTAGGCCCAGGCCGACGAGAGCTGCCCGGGCCAGAGCGCGACGGTGCTCGTGGCGTTGGCCGTGACCGGCGACAGGCCAACGAGCAGCAGGGCCGGGAAGCTGAGGAGGGTTCCTCCCCCCGCGATGGCGTTCATGATGCCGGCGACCAGGGCGGAACCGGCCACGAAGGCGGTCTGGAGGAGCGTCACCGGACCGATGTAGCGCGCCTGCCGGGGATGCGCACGCCTCTTCCCGGCGTCCGAGCCAGCCGACGCCATCCGTGCTACTGAACCTGCACGGAGCTGGGCTGCAGCTTCGAGAGGGGCAGGGAACGCGAATGCCCACGGACCAGGCGGTGCTTCTCGTCGGCGGCACCGGACGAACCGGCCGGCGCGTGCTGGCGCAGCTCGTGAGCAGAGGCATCGGCGTCCGCGCCATCGTGCGATCGAGCCGCGGGGTCCCGGCTGGCGCCGCCGGGAGTCCGGGCGTCGAGGTGGTCGAGGCCAGCCTGCTGTCGCTCTCCGACGACGAGCTGCGGCACCACCTTCGCGGCTGCACCGCGGTGATCTCGTGCCTCGGCCACGTGCTCACCGTCCGGGGTGTCCTGGGGCCGCCCCGCGACCTCGTCACGAGAGCCACCGCCAGGCTGTGCCAGGCCATCGAGGCGGCGAAGCCCGCCAGGCCCATCAAGCTCGTGCTCATGACCAGCGTCTCGGTTCACCAGCCGGGGAAGCTCGACGCGCGTCGTGGCTCCTTCGAGAGGGCGTTCCTGTGGTTGCTCCGCGGCCTGCTCCCCCCGGCCCGGGACAACCACCTGGCCGCCGACTTCCTGCGCGAGTCCATCGGGCCGGGCCACCCGCTCGTGCAGTGGGTGGTGGTTCGGCCGGACACGCTCCTCGAGGGCGAGACCTCCGGGTACGCCCTTCACGCGGGGCTGGTGAACAGCCTCTTCTCCCCCGGCCGCACCACCATGGCCAACGTCGCGCACTTCATGTGCGAGCTGGTGACGGACCCCAATGCCTGGGAGGAGTGGAAGGGGCGCATGCCTGTCATCGTCGACGCGACCGGCGCGATGGCACCGGCCGGGCCCTGACCGTCCACCTTGCCTCCGGGCAACGGCGCCGCGCATCGAGGTTCGCACGCGCGCGTGTCATCCGCGCTCGACAAGGGCGGTGAAACCACTCACCTTCGCGTCATGGCGCTGCTGCGCGAAGGGCGTGACCATGACGCCGTGCTGGAGCGGAGCATCGTCCTCGATGCCATGAGCATCGCCCACGAGGTCCAGCCGACTCCCGACGGGCGCTGGGCGCTCATGGTCGATGACGTGGACGCCCCCGCGGCCGAGGCGGCCATCGCCGCTTGGGAAGCCGAGAACCTGCCGCGAAAGGACCTGCTCGCGAGGCCGGACTACGGAAGGTCCCTCGCCGGCGTGGCCGCAGGGCTGGCGATCCTCGCCTTCGCCGTTCACGTCGGACTGCGCCCGGCGGGGAGTCTCGTCGAGCGGGGGAGCGCAGACGCCGCGCGCATGCTGCAGGGCGAGTGGTGGCGCGCCGCTACCGCGCTGACGCTGCATGCCGACCTGGCGCACGTCACCGCCAACGCCGTGGCGATTGGCATCTTCCTCGGCGCAGTCGCGCGCCGGGTCGGCCCTGCGCTCGCCACCTGGCTGGCGCTCGCCGCCGGCGTCGTGGGAAATGTGCTCACGGCCCTCGTCGTTCCCGGCGGCCATGTGTCCATCGGGGCCTCGACGGCGGTGTTTGGCGCGCTCGGCACGCTGAGCGTCCTTCAGGTTCCGCGTCGTGGCGCGTGGCTGACGCTGGGCGTTGGAGTGGCGCTGCTGGGGCTCCTTGGCACCGGCGCGCGGGCCGACCTCCTGGCGCACCTCTTCGGCTTCGCCATTGGCGTGACGGAGGGGCTGGCCGTACGCCGCATGACGCCGCCGCGACGATCGCTCCGCCAGCCAGCCCTCGCGCTCCTGGCCGTCGCGCCCATCGTGCTCGCCTGGTGGCGAGCGATGGCGCCGTGAGCAGGGTCCCCACGATCGCGTCGAGCCACCGATGCGGGCGTGGGTCGGGCGCTCTGGGAGGCCAGTGAAGCGGTGCTGGCGGGGGCGCGCGGCTCGCGCTAGCCGGCGGCGAGCGCCTCGACAACACGCGTGCAGCCGCCGTCGCGCACGAACGCGGCGTGGTCCGCCACGCTCTCGAACTTCCGACCGACGATCTCGGCGCACTCGAAGCGCCCGTCCGTGGCCGCGAGGAACCGCGCGATGGCCGGCGCCGCCTTGGCGTCGAGGGCCTTGTAGTCACGGCCGGCGCCCAACGAGCCGACCCACACGGCTGCCCCCAGGGCCCCGCAGGCGCCGCCGCACAGGCCGATCCCGCCCGCAAACCCGGCGGCCATCGTCGCGTGCTCGGCGTTCGCGCCGAGCCGGCGCGCCGCGAGCGCCGCGCAGCTCACCGGCGGCTCCGGGATGTCGATCGCGTCCAGGGAGAGCGCTGCGTCGATCTCCGCCTTGGCCACGGGGGCGTACCTCGCCGCCATGCGGAAGCAGCCGACCGCATTGCCGGTCAGTAGGTACAGCCAGGTCTGGGTCTTCGATTCGAAGTCAGTTCCGGTCAGGTCGAAGCAGTCGACCGCGCCGTTCTGCGCCCGGAATGACTTGACGATCCGCTGCGCCGCCTCGATCGCGACCGCCTCCGCCCGCGCCCCCGCACCGAAGCGGCGGTGCGCCTCGGCTCCCGCCGCCAGCGTCGAGCCCCAGACCATGCCGCACTGGTAGCCGTTCCGGGCGATGCCACCCGCGAGCGGCGCGGCGGCGCGCTCCTCTGCGGTCCGCTCGAGGCCGAACGCGCGGTCGACCACCGCGCAGAGCGCCTCCGATCAGGTGCCGACCTTCAGGAAGGTCCTCGTCGTCCCCCAGGACGAGATCTCGCCTCTCGGCTCGGCCATGGCATCGCCTCCTCGCGTCGTGCCGCCACTCCGGCGTCGATTCTAGGTCGCTCGACGCAGTTTGCAACGGCCTACGGCTGCACGGGGCTCGAATGATCTCGAAGAGAACTCTACCGTGGCTTCTCCTGGCGCTTCTCGCGCCCGCGCCCTCCTTCGCCCGCGACGCGGTCGCGCCGCCGGCCAGCGTCCAGATCGACGCGAAGAAGCTGGCCGCGATCCCGGAGTGGCTGAAGGCCGACGTGGAGCGCGGCCGGATCCCAGGCGCGGTCGTGCTGGTGGCGCGGGACGGCAAGGGGGGATCGCTGAAGACCGGGCCCGGCGCCGACCTCGAGTCCTTCAGGTCATTCTTCGCTTACGCCCCAAGCTCCCGCTGACCGGTCGCCTCTTGCCCGCAAGACCTCCACTCGACGGTCCGGAGCCGACACGGTCGGCCTCATCACGGTCCATTCAGGGGGAACGACAATGGCGTACGCAATCGTGCATCACTTTCCTGGCGGCACGAAGGAGCAGTACGAGGCTTCCATCACGGCGGCGCATCCCAGCAGGAACAGCCTGCCGAAGGGCCAGCTGACCCACGCGGCTGGCCCGTCGCCCGGCGGCTGGACAATCGTGGTGGTCTACGACTCCAAGGAGAACTGGGAGCGCTTCCGCGACGGCGTCCTGATGCCCAAGATGAAGCTAGGCATCAAGGGCGGATTTGCGACCCCGCCGCAGGAGACGGGCTTCGAGGTCTACAACCTCCAGCCGTAGAAGCGGGCCCCCGCTCGCACGATCCGTCGCGCTACGCGTTGCGCTTCTCTTCCAGTTCCTTGGCGAGTTCCTCGAGCTTCGCCACACCGGCCTTGGCCTCCTCGGCCTCCTTCACCTCGGTGGCCTTCCCGGTGAAGTGCGCGGCGCCGGGCGCCCAGCCAGGGGTCACCGTCGCGGCCAGGTCCTTCGCCGAGCGGTGGAACATGTTCGCCACCGGCGTGACCACGGCCTTCGCGGTCAGGTAGAGGCCGATGAACGGGAGGAAGACCACCATCAGGCCACCGAGCACCGGCACCAGCATGACGGCCGCCGCGGTGGGGACCTTCACGTAGTGCTCGGAGGGCTTGCCGGGCAGCCGCTCGCCGTCGCGGGCGATGGGGAACATTTCCCAGTTCGACTTCGAGAGGTAGTAGCCCCCGGGAACCGCGCTGCCGCCATTGATCGTCTTCATTTGTCATTCCCCTTTCTGATGGAAGTGTCGTCGATCCGGCGGAGCTTCGATATTGGGGCTACTCCCCAGCCCGCAGAGATTGATTCCCGATCCGCCCTCCGGAAAACACCCGAACCCGGATGGGGGTAGCGGGAGTACTCTTCCCGGCGAGGTGGAAACGTGACGCCATTCCGCGCTCTTGTGGCCTGGTTCGTCCTCCTCGCCGTCGCCTTCCTGAACGGCGCCCTCCGGCAGTTCGCCTACCCCTCGACCCTGGGCGACTTCGCGGCCCGGCAGGTTGCGGCGGGCATCGGTGCGGTGGCCTTTGGCTTCGTCATCTGGTTCATCCTCCGCCGCTGGCCGACAGCGCCCGCGTGGAAGGCGTGGGCCACCGGCGCGTTCTGGGCGGGCCTGACGGTCGCCTTCGAGGTTGCGCTCGTGCGGGGCAGCGGGCGTCCGTGGCAGGACGTCGTCGACCAGTACGCGCTCTGGAGGGGCTCGCTCTGGCCCCTCCTCGTGCTCTGGGTGCTGGTGGCGCCGGCGGCGATCTCCGCCTTGCAGCGCTCCCGGATCGCGGTCGGCCCGACCCTGGGCTGGGCGGTGGGGAGCTGGATCGCCTGCGGTCTCGTCTTCGCCGTGGCCCGTGCCCTTCTCGGCGTGGACGAGGCGGTGGCGATCCACCTCGTCGCCGCGCCCGTCATCGGGGCGCTGGCCACCGTTCTCCTCTGGAACCACGCCCGGCACCCGGGAGTGGCAGGCACGGCCTTGACCCTGGCGGGAACGGCCGCCTGGCTCGACGCGATCGTCGTGGCGCCATTCCTGGAGCGGAGCTACGCGATGTTCGGGAGCCCTGCCGGCACCTGGATCCCGCTCGCGCTCATCCTGGCTTCGAGCGCGCTCACCGGTTCACTGCTCTCGCGTCCCGCGGCCCGCGGCATATGATCGCCCCGTGCGGACTCGCCCCGATGCTCGCCGGCTCGAGGTGAAGGCAGCGGCCCGGGCCTCGCCTCGCGGCGGCGTGAATGCCCCGGCCTCCGAGCCGCTGGCCATGCTCGTGCGGCGCGGTCTCGACCCGCGCCTCGCCCGGCCGGACCTCCCCTTCGATCCCGGGATGCCCGAGGAATCCCTCGCCGCGATCGCGAACCGACTGGGTCACTATGCGTTCCGCCTCTTCCTGCGCGGCGCGATCCTCGCCCCGGCGGGCTTTCTCCCTTCCGAGGCGTCGCGCTACCTCGACGCCGGCGGGGCGCGGACCCTGGCCGAGGATTGCGTCGCCCTTGGCCTGGCCGAGCGGCAGCCGCGCGGTCGCTACCGGCTCCTCACGCGCGCGAGGTCCTTCGGAGGAACGCTCGAGTGGTGGGTGGCGCGAGAGCTCTCGACCCGCCTCGGCCTCGAGGTGGCCACCGGCGTCCGAAGCGGCGCGCGCGGCATCGGCGGCGATCTCGACGTGGTCGCCTCGTTCGAGGGGAAGCTCCTTCACCTGGAGCTGAAGTCGGGGCCGCCCAAGCACCTCACCGACGCCGAGGTCGGCGCCTTCCTCCGGCGGGTTCGCGCACTCCGGCCGGACCTGGCACTCTTCGTGATGGACACCGCGCTGCGCCTCTCGGACAAGGTGCTTCCGATGTTCGAGAAGGCGCTCCGGCGCGAGGACGGCGGGCCCTTCTCGCCTCGGCGCCTCGTCCGCGACACCTGGGCGCTCACGCCGCACCTGTACCTGGTCAACGCGAAGGAGAATCTCATCGACAACGTCCGGCGCGCCATCGCCGAGGGACTTCGAGCGATGGCGCCGCCTGCGCCGTGACGACCGGGCAGTGGCCCGGTACCCTCGTGGACACTTGCCCGACGGCGTCATCTGCGGCCGGCGGCTCTTCAAAGGGGGGAAGCATGCGGGCTCGCCGTGAATGTACGAAATGGAAGAAGACCGGGACCCTCTGCGGCCTGGTGGGCCTCCTCGGGCTGTCGAACTGCGCCACGACCCAGGAGACCGTGCAGGAGTGCAAGAAGGCCGCGTACTCCTTCTGCGAGAAGACGGCGGGACCGAAGGCTTCCGGCGGAGGCGGCCCGGGGGCGGGTGACGCGGCAGCTCGAAACGCCGCGTACCTGCAATGCATGGATACCCAGCTCGCCGCCTGCGGCGCTCCCTAGGCTGACCAGGAGTTCATGTCCGTCCCCCCGCCAAGATGTTGCGAGGGGGTACGACATGACCATTCAGATCGCAGACACGCTGAAGCAGCTCACCCTGGGCGAGCCCCAGGTCTTCCAGAACCTGGCCGTCTTTCCGCTCCTCGCCGGAGTGGAAACCAAGGCCGACTACGTCACGCTCGCCGAGGCACTGAAGGGGAGCCACGTCCGCGTGACGGAGGTCTCCGCCGGCGGCAACGTTCCGGAGCTCCTCCTCGACAACGCGTCGCCGAAGCGCGTGCTCCTTCTCGACGGGGATGAGCTCGTTGGCGCGAAGCAGAACCGGGTGCTCAACATCACCATCCTCGTGGGCGCGAACACGAAGGTCGTCATCCCGGTCTCCTGCGTCGAGCAGGGGCGCTGGCAGGCGCGCTCCACCGAGTTCAGGAGCGAGGACCGGATGATGTTCGCGAAGGGGCGGGCTTCGAAGATGGCACAGGTGAGCCGCTCCATGCGCGAGACGGGCTCCCGGCGGTCAGACCAGGGCGCCGTCTGGGACGAGGTCGAGGCGAAGGCCACGCTCTTCCAGGCCGCCGCGCCCACCGGGGCGATGAGCGACGTGTACCAGCACGTGGCAGGTGACATCCGGGAGTACCGGACGGCCTTCCGCTCGCAGCCGCGGCAGGTGGGCGGGGTGTTCGCCATCGACGGCAGGCCAGTCGGGCTGGAGCTTTTCGACTCGTCGGGGACGTTCGAGTCGACGCTGGGCCGGCTCGTCGAGAGCTACGCGCTCGACGCCATCGAGCGACCGCGGCGGACTGCGCCAGTTCCGGACGGGGCGCGCGCAGCGGAGTTCCTCTCCCATGCCGCCAGCGCAAAGGCCGAGGTCGCGAAGGCGGTCGGCGAGGGCGAGGACGTGCGGCTCGACGCTTCCGGCCTCGTGGGCGAGGCGCTGGTCGTCGACGGCCGCATCGTGCACCTCTCGGTGCTCGAGGCGCCTGCCGAAGGTGGGCGGGCGGAGCCCGCGAGCGAGCGGGCGAAGCGGGTCACGAGGCGCTGGTCGAGGTGAGGCCCCGGGCGCGCCTCGCGCGACGCCGGGGCTCTTCCAGCTCCACCCACGAACGGAATTCTCGTAACATTCCCCTGATGTCCCCGGGCCGGCTCTACACGTCCGATGGCAGCCCCATCGACCCCGAGGCCGCGGTGGAGCGGCTCGCGGGAGCGGACGTCATCCTCCTCGGCGAGTTGCACGGGATCGCGCCCGTCCACGACTGGAGCGGCTCGGCGAGGAGGCGCGCCGCTTCCTGGCTCCCCTCCCCATCCGCTTCGATCTCGACGTGCCGGGCTACCGGGAGATGCTGGAGATGAGGCTCCCCGCCATGCCTTGAAGGACGCGACCATGGCCCACTTCATCGCGTCTCGCCGCGCTCCGTCCCGGCTGTTCCTGCACTTCAACGGCGTGTTCCACTCCCAGCGAGGAGGCGGGATCGGCTGGTTCCTCGCACGGACCGATCCGGGGCTGCGCGTGGCCACGATCTCATCGGTGCTCGGGGACTCGTCGGCCTTCGAGCAGGGACACGGGGCGCTCGGGGACTACGTCTTCGTCGTCCCGGCCTCGTGAGCGACGGTGCGCCGGCCTGCGCCACGAATGGACCCTGGCGATCACGGGCTCGATCCGTGATAACCGTCTGGGCGTGACCCGAGGCGAAGGGAACGCGCCGCGCATCCGCGCCCCGCAGGATCTCCTGGCGGGCCTTGCGCTGTTGGTGCTGGCGCTGCTGGCGTTCTGGGCTTCGCGTGCGCTTCCGGCCGGGCGGCTCGGAGCCCCCGGCCCCGGTTTCCTGCCTCGCGTCATGGCGGCCGGGCTCGGCCTCACGGGCCTGGCGCTGGCGGTCCTCTCGTTCCTGCGTGCCGGGGAGGCGCTGGGGCGCTTCACACTGCGTGGACCACTCCTGGTGCTGCTGGCGGTGGCCGGCTTCGCGCTCACCATCCGCGCGCCGGGGCTGCTGGTGGCCGGGCCGCTCGTCGTGGTGGTGGGGGGAGCCGCCTCGCCCGAGTCCCGCCCTCGCGAGCTGGTCATCTTCGCGGTGATCATCACGCTGGCCTGCGCCGGGCTCTTCCGCTACGCCCTCCACCTGCCCATCCCGGTGCTGGTGATCCCGGGACTGGTGAACTTGTGAAGAGGGCGGCGTGACCGACCTGCTCGCCAACCTGGCGCTGGGCTTCGGCGTGGCGCTGTCGCTCCAGAACGTGGGGCTGGCGTTCGTGGGCTGCATGGTCGGCACGCTCATCGGCGTCCTGCCGGGGGTCGGGCCCATCGCCACCATCACCATGCTGCTGCCCATCACCTTCGGCCTGCCGCCGGTGGGGGCGCTCATCCTGCTGGCCGGCATCTACTACGGGGCGCAGTACGGCGGCTCCACCACCGCCATCCTGGTGAACATCCCGGGCGAGGTGACGTCGGTGGTCACGACCCTCGACGGCCACCAGATGGCGCGGCAGGGGCGGGCCGGCGCGGCGTTGGGGGTGGCGGCGCTGGGCTCCTTCTTCGCCGGGTGCTTCTCCACGCTGGTGGTGGCGGGGCTGGCCGTGCCGCTCACCCGCCTGGCGATGGTCTTCGGGCCGGCCGAGTACGCGGCACTCATGCTGGCCGGCCTGGCCTTCGCCGTGGTCCTCGCGCGCGGCTCGGTGCTGAAGTCGATCGCCATGATCCTTCTCGGGCTGCTCCTCTCCACGGTGGGCACGGATCTGGAAACCGGCGTCGATCGCATGACCTTCGGCCTGCCGGCCCTCTCCGACGGGCTGGAGTTCGCGGTGCTGGCCATGGGGCTCTTCGGCTTCGCCGAGGTGCTGCGAAACCTGGAGGCCACCGAGACGCGCGACGTGGTGCAGGCCCCCATCGGCAGGGTCTGGCCCACCCGTCAGGAGTTGCTCCAGTCGGCCGGGCCGGTGGCCCGCGGCAGCCTGGTGGGGGCGGCGCTCGGCATCCTGCCGGGCAACGGCGCGGTGCTCGGTCCCTTCGCCTCCTACGCCCTGGAGAAGCGACTGGCGAAGGACCCTTCCCGATTCGGCCGCGGCGCCATCGAGGGTGTGGCGGGCCCGGAGGCGGCCAACAACGCCGGGGCCCAGACCTCCTTCATCCCGCTGCTCACGCTGGGCATCCCTCCCAACGCGGTGATGGCGCTGATGGTTGGGGCCATGACCATCCACGGCATCGTTCCCGGCCCGCTCGTCATGTCCCGGAACCCGGCGCTGTTCTGGGGGCTGATCGCCAGCATGTGGATCGGGAACCTCATGCTGCTCGTGATCAACCTGCCGC
>Ga0315273_10000429_pt1 | contig 43761 bp, 50 predicted proteins | sample YL17G02_0_MG_FD_205753 | JGI IMG/M metagenome (GOLD analysis project Ga0315273, IMG submission 205753) | Sediment microbial communities from Yellowstone Lake, YNP, Wyoming, USA - YL17G02_0 | ecosystem: Environmental > Aquatic > Freshwater > Lake > Sediment | place: USA: Wyoming | collected...
GCAGCCACGAGATTCTCGGCTCGCCGCATGGTCAAGGAATACGTCGAGCAGCTCTACCTTCCGGCGATGCGAGCGTCGGCAGAGCTCGGCGAACAGGCGACGCTCGAAGCGACGCCTGTTCGCGCATCGGAACGCGTCGAGTCCGCACCTGACTAGGCCGCCACGAGCTTCCTTCACGGGGCCGTCAATGCGTCCAAATACGGCATCGCGAAGAACGGGGCGCTCGCGACGCGGCTACGGCGGGCGCGGGCGCGACGCGTTCCGAGCCTTCGATCAATTTCGCTTCACCGCTGCGCCTCTTTCTCGAGCACACGAGCGGCGCCATGCTCGAGAGGCATGAAGCGCGAATCCAAGCCATGACACGGCAAGCACTCGGGCTTCGGGCGCGAAGGCGTGCGCTACGCCGTGGAATCCATGACGGAGCCACGCGTGCGGGTGATCGCCCCGGCGTGAACACCCACGCCTCGCTGCTTCGCTGGTACCGGCGGCACCGCCGCGAGCTTCCGTGGCGGCAAACCCGTGACCCGTACGCGATCTGGGTCGCCGAGACCATGCTGCAGCAGACACGCTCCGAGACCGTTCTGCGCTACTACCCGCGCTTCCTCCGCCGCTTCCCGAACGTGTCAACGCTCGCGCAGGCGCCGGAGAGGGCCGTGCTCGCGGCGTGGTCGGGCCTCGGCTACTACGCTCGCGCCCGCCACCTGCGTCTTGCCGCACGACAAATCGTCGCGCGGCACGGGGGAGAGCTGCCGGGCGATCCGCAAGCGCTGCGCTCATTGCCGGGCATCGGCCGCTACACGGCGGGCGCCGTCGCCAGCATCGCCTTCGGCATCCCCACGCCCGTCCTCGATGGCAACGTCGCGAGAGTCTTCGCGCGCCACTTCAAGGTCCGCGGACCCATTCGCCGACCAGCGGTGGCCGCCACGCTCTGGCAGATCGCCGAGGATCTCGTCGATCGATCCTCTCCGGGAGACTGGAACCAGGCGCTGATGGAGCTCGGCGCCAGGCTCTGTACGCCGCGAGCGCCGGCTTGCGCGCGGTGTCCGCTGCGCCCGAGCTGCGCCGCCTACCACACGGGCTGGGTCGCGCGCCTTCCCGATCCGCCGTCTCGGCGTTCGCCGCGGCGCGTCCGGCGGGCCTGCCTGGTGCTCGAAGGCGACGGTCGGGTGTTGATGATCCGTCACGATCGCGGGCCCCTGCTTCGTGGGCTCTGGGAGTTCCCGACCGCCGAGCCGAGACGCGGTGAGGCGCTCGAAGCCGCGGCGCAACGAGAGCTCGCGCGGCTCGGCGTCCGCTGCCGGGCGCTGCGTGAAGGCGTTCGGATCCTCCACACGATCACCGACCGGAGGATCGAGACGTTCGTTTTCCACGCCCGCCTCGACCGCCGTGTGCGCGAGCGCCGGCCGGGAGCGCGATGGTTCCGCCACAGGGAGCTCGACGGGATTCCCCTGTCTTCCGTCGGCTTGCGAATCGCCGCCGGACTTTCGTCTGGTGATGATCGGGTGGACTGGCCGCCGGGAGCATCCACCGCTATCCCTCCACCGGAGCTTCGTAGCCAAGACTGAGGCACGACGAGGGTCTGCGCTGCTCGCTTCCTGCGGCGATCGAAGTTCGCTACAGAGCCGAGCGTGGTGCTTCACCTTCGCCAGTCGACGCTCGAGGACATCGACCGCCACGCTGCGGAGTCCTATCCGAACGAATGCTGCGGAGCAGTGCTCGCCGAGGATGGGCGCGAGATCGTGCGGCGGATCACCAACATCCAGGACCGCCTGCACACCGAGGATCCCGGCACGCATCCGCGCGATGCTCGCACCGCCTATTTCATGGATCCGAAGGAGCTCTACTCCGTGCTTCGCGAGGCCGAGGAGCAGAACCGCCCGCTCCGCGTCCTCTACCATTCTCATCCCGACCACGACGCGTACTTCTCCGCCGAGGACAAGGCACGCGCCATGGCATGGGACGAGCCCGCCTATCCGGGGACTTTCTACCTCGTCGTCTCCGTCGTCGACGGTGGCGTCCGCGACCATCTCGCCGTCGCCTGGGATCCCGAGCAGCGCGACTTCGCCGCCGTCGAGATCGTCGCCGGGTGATACGACCGACCCGCTAGCGGGCCGCCCAGTACTTGAAATCGTCGAACTGAGCCGTCACGCCGGGATCGGCGTAGAGCGCAAGATCGAACGCCGACATCGGCCCGCGATTCATCACCGCCGGCTTTCCGTCGAGATAGCCGATCACGCGATCGTTCTCGCAGAGGATGCCGAGCCGGGTCCACTCGCCTTTTGGCGCGGACACCGTAGCCTGATCGACCGCCGTCATCGAGTCGCCCGACTTCCGGTACAGCGCAATCCGCTGCGCGTCGGGCTCGAGCTTCAACAGGTATCCCGCGTTCCCCTGATCGGCATCACACCAGATGCCCGCTCCCGAGGTGCCCAGAAACACGCGTATCGCCACCTCGCCAGCGGCGGCGGCGACGCCCGACGCATCCTTCAGGACCAGCACCGCGGCGCCATCGCCGCCGCGCACCAGGACTTGCGTGCCCGAGGCCGCGGTCGGCGAGTCGGCGACCGACCAGCGTCCGAGGCGCGTCTCGAAGCCTTCGGGCGGCTCGTGCAGCGCGCCGTCCTCGAAGTCGATCCTCTGCACGTTGCCGCTACCGGGAAACAAAGGCGGCTTCCCTCCGACCGAAGGAACGGCCGCACAGGAACTGGCTGCCACAAGCGCCAGCGAAGCGGCAATCGCCAACATGGAGCGCTTCGCGAGGCTACGCATTCGCGGAAGGCTCCAGACGCGGGCCGTCGGCGACCTCTCCGATGAGCGTGTGGGCGGTCGCGTCACGCACCCCGACCGAGACCAGGTCGCCCGGGGCATGTCGAGTCGATGGAAAGACCGTCGTCTTGAATTGCGCACTCTTTCCGGAGAGCCAACCCTGCCCTCGCTTGGCAGGTCCCTCCACCAGCACCTCGACCGGTCGCCCGCACCAGGCACGGCTCCGCTCCAGGGAGATCCGTTCCTGAAGCTCGATGACGGCTTGCAGCCGCCCGCGCTTCTCCTCGCGATCGACGGTCTCCGGCCAGCGCGCCGCGCGGGTTCCCTCCCGCGGCGAATACGCGAACGAGAATGCGTGGTCGTAGCCCGCGTGACGCAGGTAATCCACGGTCGTTTGGAAGTCGTGCTCGGTCTCGCCCGGAAAGCCGACGATGATGTCGGTCGAGAACTCGATTCCCGGCCTGGCGCGGCGCAGTCGCTCGAGCAAACGGTCGTACTGCTCGATCGTGTAGCCACGCTGCATGCGCTCGAGCACGCGATTGGACGCCGATTGCAGCGGCAGGTGAACCTGCGGGCAGACCGTCTCTTCGCTTGCGATGACCTCGAGGATTCGATCGGTCATGCCGCTCGGGTGTGGCGAGGTGAAGCGGATCCGTAGGATGCCCGCCACGCGCGCCGCGGCGCGTAGCAGGTCGGCAAAATCGAGATCGCCGTCGCGGTACGCGTTGACGGTCTGGCCGAGGAAGACGACCTCGCGAAAACCCGCGCGCGCGGCTTCGCTCACCTGCCCGAGAAGCAGCGGTAGCGGCAGGCTCCGCTCCCGTCCACGGACGTAGGGGACGATGCAGAAGCTGCAGAACTTGTCGCAGCCGCGCATGACGCTCACCCACGCGCGCACGCCGTCGCGACGCGCCGGCGCCACGTCCGCATAGGTCTCCTCGCGGCCGAGCCGAACCTCGATCGTCGGATCGTCGAAGCCTTGCCGCTCGAGAATCGCCGGCAGCCGCCGGTATTCGTCCGGGCCGAGCACGAAATCGAGAAACGGCAGACGGTCGAGCAGGTGCGCGCGGTGATGCTGGGCCATGCAGCCGAGGACGCCCAATTTCACGCGCGGATCGCGAAGCTTCAGCGACAGGAGCTGGGTGAGCCGCCCGACGACGCGCTCCTCGGCGTGCTCGCGGATCGCGCACGTGTTCAGCAGAATGATGTCCGCCTCCAGCTCCGAGCCCGCCTCGACGAAGCCATGACGGCCGAGATGGCCGAGCACGATCTCGCTATCCGCCAGATTCATCTGGCAGCCGTAGGTTTCGAGGTAGACGCGCCGACCCATGGGTAACTTGGCAACATATCGAATGCATGAACCGAGCGAAACAGGCGCGGGAGCGGGCCCACTCCCGCGAGCACACGCCATCTTCAACACCCTCTGCCTTTTGCGCTAGACTCCCAGCCCATGAGCAAGAACGCAGCTGCCGAGAGGTGGGTCGCCGAGATCGCAGCCAGAACCAAGCCCGATGCCGTGGTGTGGTGCGACGGCTCGGAAGCGGAAAAGGAACGCCTCACGCAAGAGGCGGTCCGGCGGGGAGAGCTGATTCCGTTGAACCCGCAAAAGCTTCCCGGTTGCTATCTGCACCGCAGCCATCCGTCGGACGTGGCGCGCACCGAGCATCTCACCTTCATCTGTACGCCGACGAAGGACGAGTCGGGCCCCACCAACAACTGGATGGATCCCGGCGAGGCGCGCGACAAGGTCGGGAAGCTCTTCGAGGGCTCGATGCGTGGGCGGACGATGTACGTCGTCCCGTTCCTCATGGGACCGGCCGGCTCGCCCTTCGCCAAGGTGGGGGTCGAGATCACGGACAGCATCTACGTGGTGCTCAACATGCGGGTCATGACGCGCATGGGGACGATCGCGTGGCGCGAGCTCGGCACCGGGTCCGACTTCACCCGCTGCCTGCACTCGCTCGGGGATCTGTCTCCGGATCGCCGCTACATCCTGCACTTTCCGCAAGACAACGAAATCTGGTCGATCGGCTCCGGCTACGGCGGCAACGCTCTCCTCGGCAAGAAGTGCCTCGCGCTGCGCATCGCCTCCTACCTCGGCTGGAAGGAAGGGTGGATGGCGGAGCACATGCTGATCCTCGGGGTCCAGACGCCCGACGGCGACATCCACTACGTCACGGCGGCGTTTCCGTCCGCATGCGGCAAGACCAACATGGCGATGCTGATGCCGCCGGCTCCGTTGGCGGCCAGAGGGTGGAAGGTGTGGACCGTCGGCGACGACATCGCTTGGCTCCGCGTCGGCGACGACGGGCGGCTGTGGGCGGTGAATCCCGAGGCTGGATTTTTCGGCGTGGCGCCGGGCACCGGAACGAAGACCAACCGCAACGCGATGGCGACGATCAACCACAATGCGATCTTTACCAACGTCGCCCTCAAGCCCGACGGCACGGTGTGGTGGGAAGGTCACGACGATCCGCCCGGCGACGGCATGCTGGATTGGCAAGGGAAGCCCTGGCACGCTTCCGGCGGGCAGGTTGCGGCGCACCCGAACAGCCGGTTCACGGCGCCGGCCTCGCAGTGTCCCGTGATCTCGCCGGAGTGGGAAAACCCGAAGGGCGTACCGGTCAGCGCCATTCTGTTCGGTGCACGGCGGCAGCGCGTCGTGCCACTGGTATACCAGTCGTTCGACTGGCAGCACGGCACCTTCCTCGGCGCAACCCTCGCGTCGGAGACTACCGCGGCGGCAGTCGGCAAGGTCGGTGTCCTGCGACGAGATCCCATGGCGATGGTCCCGTTCTGCGGCTACAACATGGCCGACTACTGGGCGCATTGGCTCGACATGGGTCGCCGCACGTCGAACCCGCCCAAGATCTTCCGTGTGAACTGGTTCCGCACGGGGGAAAACGGCAAGTTTCTCTGGCCGGGCTTCGGCGAGAACTTGCGCGTCCTCGAGTGGGTGCTCGACCGCTGCCGGGGAGGCGGATCGGGGGAGGAAACCCCGATCGGCTACGTTCCAACGCAGCAGGCCATCGATAGCGAGGGCCTCGAACTCTCGGGCGACGCGATGCGCGAGCTTCTGCGGGTCGATCGCGACGACTGGATCGAAGCCGTGCACGGTCAGCGTGAGTACTTCGAGAAATTCGGCGATCATCTTCCGCGGGCCATTCGCGAGGAGCACGAAGCGCTGGCGCGGAGAGTGACGGCCGCTCGGTAGCGAAATCGAGGCCGCCCGGCGCTACGGAGGCTACGGGCTACGGGCAAAGATCTCTTCGTCTTTCCCCGTAGCCCGTAGCCTGAAGCCTGTAGCCTCCGCTTGCGTGGCCCGGCTTGGCTGATACGATTTCCCAAATGAGCGTTGGGGAGCATCACCGCAAGGGTAAGCAGCGCGCGAGGTGCGCGGTCTTGACGATCAGCGACACCCGCACGGAGGCGGACGACAAGAGCGGAGCGCGACTCAAGGAGCTGCTCGCCGGCGCCGGCCACCAGGTTCTCGCCTACACGATCGTTCCCGACGATCCCTTGCGAATCCGCGACGCCCTGCAGCCCCTCTTCGCCGACTCCAGCATCCAGGCGATCTTTCTTTCCGGCGGCACCGGGATCGCGCCGCGCGACACGACCTTCGAAGCCGTGCGCGAGCTCTTCGAGAAGGAGATCGAGGGATTCGGCGAGCTCTTCCGCATGCTCAGCTACGCGGAGATCGGCGCGGCGGCGATGCTGTCGCGGGCCACCGCGGGAATCGTCGCGGGCAAGATCCTGTTCTCGATGCCGGGCTCGACCGCTGCCGTCGAGCTCGCCATGCAGAAGCTCGCGCTTCCCGAGCTCGGCCACGCGCTCGGTCTGCTCGAGGCATAGCCGTGCGCATCCGGCTTCGCTTCTTTGCGGCGTTGCGCGAGCGCGCGGGAGCCTCGGAGCTCACCCGCGAGCTTGCTCGGCCGACCACCGTCGGCGCGCTCTGGGACGACCTCCGCCGCGAACGCCCCCGGCTGGCGGAGTTTCGCGGCGCCGTCGCCTTCGCCGTCAACCAGGAGTACGTTGACAGCAAAATGACCCTCCAAGATAATGACGAGGTTGCGTTCATTCCCCCGGTGAGCGGCGGGTGCCCGCGATGCCATGTTTGAAGTCGTCGAACATCCGATCGAGCTCTCCCGCTTGATCGTCGCCGTCAGCAGACCGGATGCGGGCGCGATCGCGACCTTTCTCGGCACCACGCGCGATCACAATGCCGGGCGACAAGTGATCCGTCTCCAGTACGAAGCGTATCCGGAGATGGCGCTTCGGGAGATGCGGCGGATCGGCGAGCAGGCGATCGAGCGATTCTCCGCCAAGGCGGTCGCCATCGTCCACCGTGTTGGCGTCGTCGAGATTGGCGAAACGAGCGTCGCGATTGCGGTGTCCGCGGCCCACCGTGACGCCGCGTTCGCCGCGTGTCGCTTCGCGATCGATCGCCTCAAGGAAATCGTGCCGATCTGGAAGAAGGAGCACTACCGCGGTGGAGAGATCTGGATCGGCCCTCAGCAAGGGGGGCCACCCCCCGCGCGCGAGCACTTCGCGAGCTGAATCGCCCTCGCCGCCCATCCCATGCACGATCGCATCCGCATCTGGTCTCTGCTCCCATTCTTGATCCTCGCCTCCTGCGCGCTCCAGCCGCGAGCGGACGCGCCGCGCCCCGCGTTGCAGGGTTGGTCACCCGCGACAGCCGCGCTCACCGCGCAGCCGACGGCGCTCACGTCCGACGATCGCGCGCTCGGCCATTTCCTCAAGGGCCAGATCGCGCTCAACCAGAACGACTACGACGCCGCGCTCGGGGAATACGAGGCGGCGGTCCAGGAAGATCCCGAAACGCCGATGCTGCGCTTGCGCCTGGCGACGCTCTACGTGCGCAAGGGCATGCTCGACAAGGCGCTCGAGCAATGCCGCAAGGTCGTCGAACAAGATCCCAAGAACACCGACGCCCGATTGCTCTTCGCCGGCCTGCTCTCGTCCACCGGAGACGAGGCCGGCTCGATCGCGGCGTACGAGAAGGTGCTGGAGTTCGACCCCGAGAACCAGGAGGCCTACCTCTACCTCGGTGCGCTCTACGGAAAGCAGGGGAAGTCCGAGCGGGCGGTCAAGACGCTCCAGAAGCTGATCGCGCTGAACCCGACCTCGATCCTCGGCTACTACTACCTCGGTCGCGTGAACGCCGCCGCGCAGCGCTTCGACGCAGCCGAGGCGTTCTACCAGCAGGCGCTTCAACTCAATCCGCAGTCGGAGCTCGTGCTGCTCGACCTTGCGCTCGTCTACGAGATGGAGAAGCGAACCGACAAGGCGGTCGAGATCTATCAGAAGGTGCTCGCCATGAACGCGCGGAGCACCGCCGCACGCAAGCGTCTCGCCGGCCTCTACGTCGGCGCGAAGAAGCTCGACAACGCGCTCGAGCAGTTCCGCGAGCTCGAGAAGATCGAGAACGATCCGCAAGAGGCGCGCGTCAAGATCGGGCTCATCTACTTCGAGAAGGGCGATTACGACAAAGCGGCCACCGAGCTGAACCTCGTGCTCGCGGCCGAGCCCCAGAACGACCGCGTGCGGTACTATCTGGGCGCAGTCTATGCGGAAAACAAGGAGTACCAGAAGGCCGCAGGCGAGTTCGATCAGATCCCGGCGACCTCGGAGTACTACGTCGATTCTCGGATCCACTCGGCCTACGTGAAGCAGCGGGACGAGAAGACCGACGAGGCAATCGTCGAGATCAATCGCGCTCTCGAGATCAAGAAGGATTCGGTCGACCTGCTCGGATTCCTCGCCTCGCTTTATCGCGAGAAGAAGGACGAGGCCTCGGCCATCGCCGTGCTCAAACGGACCGTGGAGCTCGAGCCGAACAACGACAAGCTCTGGTTTACGCTCGGCGCGGTCTACGACGAAAACAAGCAGAAGGAAGAAGCCATCGGCGCGATGGAGAAGGCGATCGAGCTGAATCCCAAGAACGCCGCGGCGTTGAATTACCTAGGCTATACGTGGGCGGAGATCGGCGTGGATCTCGACAAGGCGGAGAAATTGATCCGTCAGGCGATCGCCCTCGAGCCGAACGACGGCTTCTATCTCGACAGCCTCGCGTGGGTCTACTACCAGCGCGGCGACTTCAAGAAGGCGGTCGAGCAGCTCGAGCACGCAATCGAGCTCGCCGGCGAGGACCCGACCGTGACCGAGCACCTGGCGGACGCATACCGGAAGCTCGGACGACGGGCGGACGCCCTGCGCATCTACCGTGATGCGCTCGCCCGCTCCAAGGACGCCGACCAGATGGAGCGGCTGAAGCGGAAGATCAGCGTGGTCGAGCAGTATCTGACCGGCGCGTGAGCCGAACTCACGCTCGACCGCTGCTGCCGCTTGCTGTCGTCGCGCTGCTCGCCGGCTGCACGGCGCTGCGGGCGCGGCCAACACCACTCCGCGCGGCGCCGCCCTCCGCGGTCTCCGCGGAGGGTCTTCTCGGCACGGTCGACGACCGCTCCGCCTCGCTCCACTCGTTTCGCGCTCTCGCCGACATGCATTACGTCGGCCCCAAGGACAGGCTCGCGGTGAAGGAAATCGTCGCCGTCGAGCGGCCGGATCGCTTGCGCATCGAGATGATGTCGGCCTTCGGCGTCGCCCTGCAGATCGCTTCGGATGGCGAACGCTTGTCCGCGTATCACCGGGGTGAGCGAACGTACTACCGGGGCAAGGCGACCGCGGACAATCTCGCGCGCTTCACGCGCCTCGAGCTCGCTCTTCGCGACGTCGCCGACCTGCTGATCGGCCTCCCGCCCGGGCGGCAGCGACTCGGGCATCCGTCGATCGCTTTCGAGCCGCCGCAGGGGCTTTGGCGAGTGACCGCGACAGTCGCCGAGGGCGGATCGCAGACGGTCTGGTTCGACCCGGACACGCTCTTCCCGGTGCGAGCCGAAGAGTCCGATCGGCAAGGGAACGTGCTCTACAGGGCGACCTATGCGAGCTACACGACCGTCTCGGGTGTGGCGATTCCGAGGGAAGTGCGATTCGAGGTGCCCGAGCAGTCGGCGAAGATCGACCTGCGTTATTCGGAGATCTCGCTGAACGGCCACTTTCCACCCGAGCTTTTTTCGTTCGCCCCGCCGCCCGGCTCCAAGATCGTGGACCTCGACGAGATCGCGGGCGAGCCTCCGGGCTGAAAAGAGGCTACCGGCTTCCGGCTACCGAAAGAATTCGCGACGTCGCTTGCCGTAGCCGGCAGCCTGTAGCCTGTAGCCTGTAGCCTGTAGCCGGTAGACGTCTTCAGACCTTCAGCCGCGGATCCAGCGCGTCGCGCAGGCCGTCGCCGAACAGATTGTAGGCCGTCACGGTCGCGAAGATCGCGAATCCGGGAAACACTGCCAGCCACCACGCAAACGTGTTCTGCTCCGACACGGCGAGGATCGATCCCCAGGTGACGAGGTCGGCGGGAACGCCGATGCCGAGAAACGACAGCGCCGACTCGGCAAGGATCGCGGAAGCCACGCTGAACGACGCGGAGACGAGCACCGGCGCCAGCGCGTTCGGCAGGATGTGGCGGAACATCACGGCCGAGCTCGACACGCCGAGCCCGCGCGCCGCGGTGACGAAATCGAGGCCGCGCAGCTTGAAGAACTCGCTCCGCACGAACCGCGCGACGCCGATCCAGCCAGTGAGCCCGAGGATCGCCATGACGTTGTAGATCGATGGCGGCAGCACCGCCGCGACCGTGAGGATCAGGAAAAAAGTCGGGATCGCCAGCATGAGCTCGAAGACGCGCGAGAGTGCCAGGTCGACCCAGCCGCCGTAGTACCCGGCGAGACCGCCGAGGAGGATCCCAACCGTGAGCTGGATGCCCGCCACGACGATGCCGATCGTCAGCGAGATGCGAGCGCCGTGGACCATGCCGCTCGCCACGTCGCGGCCGAGCTGATCGGTTCCGAGCCAATGTCGGGCCGTCGGCGGTGAGAACGATTCCTCCGACAGATCCGCGCGCCGGGGCAAGTACGGAATCGGCGGAAACAGCGCCCCTTCGTTCGGGAGCTTCTTGAAGTCCACCCCGCGAAGCGCCCCGGGCCACGAGACGAGGCCGAGGCGCGCGCCGTAGTCGATCGCGATCGGGAAGTACGTGCGGCCGTTCATCACGACGTAGTACGGCATGTCGTTGGCGATGAGGTCGGCAAAGAGCGCAACGCCGAGCAGCGCGAAGATGCCGTAGAGGCTCGCCACGGCGCGGCGGTTCTTGCGGAACTGCCGCCAGACGAGCGCGCGGTAGCTCTGCGACCGCTCGTTGTTCATTGCTCCGCCCTTCCAAAGCTGATGCGCGGATCGACGACCGCGAGCAGCAGATCGGCGAGCAGGATGCCGACCAGCGTGAGCGCCGAGCTGATCGCGAAGAGGCCGAGCACCACCGGGTAGTCGCGCGCCAACACCGCCTGATAGCCGAGCTGGCCGATGCCGGGAATCGAGAAGATCGTCTCGATGATCACCGATCCGCCGATGAGTGACGGCAACAGATCGGCCAGCATGGTCACCATCGGGATCAACGAGTTGCGCAGAATGTGCTTGAGAATCACCACGCGCTCGGGGAGACCTTTGGCGCGCGCGGTGCGCACGTAGTCTTGCAGCGCGTTCTCGAGCATCGAGCTCCGCATGTAACGCGAGAGCGCCGCGAACGCCGCGTAGGTCTCGCACACGACCGGCATGGCGATGTGCCACGAGTAGTCCCGCAGCTGCCGCAACAGCGGCCAGGAAGGATCGTAGTCGAGCGAATGAAGGCCGGCCGGCGGGAACCACAGGAAATAGTCGCCGCCGCAGAAGTAGATGAGGATCAACGTCCCCACCCAGAACGACGGCAGCGAGTAGAGCATGAAGACCGAGGTCGTCAACAGCGACTCCGGCCACGATCCGGCGCGCACCGAGGAATAGATGCCGAGCGGGATGGCGATCAGGTACGTGAGGAAGATCGAGACCAGATTGAGCGTGATCGTCACCGGCAGCCGCTCGCGGATCTTGTCCCAGACGGGGCGGTTGTCCTTGAAGCTCTCGCCGAGATCCAGCGTCACCAGCCGCTCGAACCAGACCGCGTACTGCACGGGCAGCGGCCGGTCGAGACCGAGGCGGCGGCGCTCGGCCTCCTTGGCTTTCTGGATGTCGGCCAAGCGCTCCGTGCTCGCCCCCTGGATTCCCGCCGCGAGGCCCCCGTGGAAATAGAGCTCGACCGGATCACCGGGTGCGAGGTGCATAATCAAGAAGGCGATGAACGTGATCCCGACGAACGTCGGGATCATCAACAGCACTCGCCGCAGCGCGTAGCGCAGCATCGTGGGTTACATCCCGTACTTCTGAGCGGCGCGCGGCACCCACCACTCGCTCAAGCGAGGACCGCCGGTGGGATACCACTTCGTATCGCGAAACCGCCGATCGAAGGCGGTGATCGACTTCGGCATGTAGAGAAACGTGTAGGGAGCCTCCTCGAGGATGATCTCTTGAAGCCGGCGATAGAGCGCGATGCGCTTGTCCTTGTCGAACTCGCGCCGATAGTCCACCAAGATCTCGTCGGCCGCGGCATTCTTGAAGGCGACCATGTTTCCACCGCCGGGCACCGCCTGGCTCGAATGCCAGACCTGATACAGATCGGGGTCGGCGGGCGAGAATTGCCAGCCGAGGATCACCGCGTCGTAGTCGAATTTCTCTACCTTCTCGAGCATGATCGACCAGTCCACTTCGCGAAACGTCGCATCGATCCCGGCGCGACGCATCTCGTCGATGACGATCAAGCCGATGTTCTTGCGCGTGGTGTTTCCGGAGTTCGAGATGATCTCGAAGCCAAGCGGCGTGCGCACTCCATCGACGACCTTGTCGCGAATTCCGTCACCGTCATGGTCCGTCCATCCTGCGTCGTCGAGCTGCTTTTTCGCCCGCTCGGGATCGAACGTATAGCTCTTCAAGTCGGCGTCGTATTCGGGGCTGAATCGATAGACGGGCGAGTCGATCTTCTCACCGTAACCGAAGAGCACCTTGGAGATGATGCGGTCACGGTCGACCAGGTGCGACAGCGCCTGGCGTACGGCCGTCTCACGGAACATCGGCCGTAGCTCATTCCAGCCAATGTACGTGTACGAAGGCGTGAACGCGATCTGCTTGGCGAAGCGCTTGCGGAAACCCGGAGTGTCGGTTTGCTTCAAATGCTGCAGCGGCAGTAGTCCCATGATGTCGAGCGTCCCGGCTTTGAGCGCGATGAGCGCTGCATCCGGGTTGTTGATGACCCGGAACAGCAGTCGGTCGACGTAGCCGTCGCCGCGCATGACGTCTCCAGGCGCCCAGAAGTCGTTGCGATGACGGAGAACGATGCGCTCGCCGGTGATCAGGTCGCGGTCGGGGTCGGCCAGATCATACGCCCCCGAACCGAGGATCTTGCGATGGAAGTCGCGGTTGAACGATTGCGCGAAGCGCAGCGCTCGCTGCTTCTTGTCGGGCGCGAGCGTATCCCAGCGGTTCAAGTCGGCGACAGAGACGCCGTCCAGCTCGCCGTGTGGGTCGTAGAAGTGCTTGGCGAGAATCGAGATTCCGCCGAGGATGACATCGTTGCGAAAATACGGCTCCGAGCAGCGAAATTCGACCGTCGAATCGTCGACCGCCCGCGCATCGGCCACGGACAAATAGTAGTTGCGCAGCGACGGCGCGTTCACTTCGGGGTCCTTGATCGCCTTGATCGAGAAGAGGACGTCTGCGGCGGTCAACGGCTTGCCGTCGGAAAACGTCGCGTCGTTGCGGATGCGAAACGTGTACGTCAAATGATCCGGGGCAACCTGCGGCAGCTCGGTCGCGATCACGGGCCGCTGCTCCAAGGTTTGGGGGTCGAGCGTGGTGAGCGACGAAAGGACCCAGCCCTGGAGCTCGGCGGAGGCCGCGTCGGTCGACGTGAGCGGATTCAAGCTCTGGGGATCGGCGAGCATCCACTGCACCAGCCAGTCGCCGCGCACCGGCGGGCCCGCGACTTCGCGGGTCGATTCGGGCTCCTCGGCGGGCGGCGCGGATGGTTCGCGATTGGAGCACTCGGTCAGCAGGCAGAGCCCGACCAGGGTCGCCAACAAGCGTACAAGCCGCCGAGACACCCCCGGTCTAATGCCGGGTCGTCGGCCTCGGAGCAAGGACGAGACGCGATCGCCGCCTTGTCCGGGCGCGATGGGAAGTGTACCTACGCACGTCATGCCGGCGCTTCTCGAAGTGCGGAATCTCGCGACGCACTTTGCTACCGACGACGGAATCGTTCGCGCCGTGGATGGCGTGAGCTTCTCGATCGACGCCGGACGGACGCTCGGCATGGTCGGTGAATCGGGATGCGGCAAGAGCGTGACCGCGCTCTCCATCTTGCGTTTGATCCCGTCCCCCCCGGGGCGGATCGTCGCCGGGGAGATTCGCTATCAGGGCCAAAACCTTCTCGAGCTGCCGGAAGCCGCGATACGGCGCGTGCGCGGGAACGAGATCGCGATGATCTTTCAGGAGCCGATGACGTCGCTGAACCCGGTGTTCACGGTCGGCGATCAGATCGGCGAAGCGATCCGCCTCCACCAGAAAACCTCGCGTCGCCAGACGCGCGAGCGAGTGATCGAGATGCTCCGCCTGGTCGAGATGCCGGAGCCGACCCGGCGGGTCGACGAGTACCCCCACCAGCTCTCCGGCGGCATGCGCCAGCGCGTGATGATCGCGATGGCGCTGTCGTGCAACCCGAAGCTGCTGATCGCCGACGAACCGACGACCGCTCTCGACGTGACCATCCAGGCGCAGATCCTCGACCTTCTCGTCAGCCTGAAACGACGCCTCGGCATGGCGTTGCTCCTCATCACGCACGATCTCGGCGTGGTCGCGGAGCAGGCCGACGAGGTGGTGATCCTCTACGCGGGTCGGATCGTGGAGCGAGCTTCCGTGGAGGATCTCTTCACGCGCCCCCTCCATCCGTACACGCGTGGGCTTCTCGACTCGCTTCCGCGAGTCGGCGCCGCCCGCGCCGAGCGCTTGCGGCCGATCCCGGGAACCGTGCCGCCGCTCACCCGGTTGCCGAGCGGCTGTCGTTTCCGCGACCGCTGTTCCTGGGCGATCGACGACTGCGCGCGGATCGATCCGCCGCTCGAGGAGAAGCTTCCCGGCCACACCACCGCGTGCATCCGTGTCGCGCGCGGCGAGACCGCGGACCGCTCCGTCGAGGCGCGCCCGTGAGCCACGCCACGAACGGAGCGCCGCTCCTCGAGGTGCGCGGCCTCGTCAAGGACTATGCGGTCGGGGGCGGTCTCTTCGCCGCCAAGGAATTCGTGCACGCGGTTCGCGGCGTGGACCTCGATGTCCGCCGCGGCGAAACGCTCGGAGTGGTCGGTGAGTCGGGCTGCGGCAAATCCACGCTCGGTCGGTGCATCCTGCGCTTGATCGAGCCGACGGCCGGGATGGTCCGCTTCGAGGGGACCGATCTCGCCTCGCTCTCCGCCGCCGAGATGCGCCGCAAGCGCCGTTTCATGCAGATCATCTTCCAGGATCCGTATTCGTCGCTGAACCCACGCATGCGCGTCGGCGCGATCGTCGGCGAGGGCTTGACGATCCACGGTCTCGCCCGCGGGTCGGAACGACGTCGCCGCGTCGTCGAGCTCCTCGCCAAGGTCGGGCTCCACGAAGACGCTTACGAGCGCTACCCGCACGAATTCAGCGGCGGACAACGGCAGCGGATCGGGATTGCCCGCGCGCTCGCGGTCGAGCCCCGCTTCATCGTGGCGGACGAGCCGGTCTCGGCCCTCGACGTGTCGATCCAAGCGCAGATCGTGAACCTGCTGCAGGATTTGCAGCAGCAGCTGGATCTCGCGTATTTGTTCATCGCCCACGATCTTCGCGTGGTCGAGCACATCAGTCACCGCGTCGCCATCATGTATCTCGGCAAGGTCGTCGAGCTGGCGCCGAGCGAAGAGATCTACGCCTCACCGCGACATCCCTACACCCGGGCGCTGCTCTCGGCGGTGCCGATGCCGACCCCCCGAGGGAAAAGACAGCGGATTCCGCTCGCGGGTGACGTGCCGAGCCCGATCACGCCACCCGACGGCTGCGCGTTCCATCCACGCTGCCCGCACGCACAAGACGTGTGCCGTAAGCAAGAGCCGGAGCTCGTGACCGGGAGGCGCGGCCACGCCGTTGCATGCCACGTCTTCCCACCGGACCCGGAAGCATCGTAGGATCGGAGGGAGTTTCTCATGGCGTTTTTCCAAAAACGATCCCCCGAGAACCCGCTCGCGAGTCTTCAGCCACCGCCGGCGCAGCGCCTACCGCAGCCGATGGCGCCGCCGGCGCCGCCTCCGCAATTCCTCCGTGAGACCGAGGTGCGCACGTCGATCGGCGCCGACGCGATCATCCACGGCAAGCTCTCGTTCAACACCCCGACTCGGATCGAAGGCAAGCTCAAGGGTGAGCTCCGTTGCACCGAGCTGCTCATCATCGGCGCGACCGCCGTCGTCGAGGGCTGCGTGAAGGCCGACGAGCTGCGCATCGAGGGCGTCGTCCGGGGCGAGATCACGGAGACGCGCAAGGTCGAAGTTTGCGAGAGGGGGAGGTTCGTCGGCAAAGTGACGGCGCGGCTACTCGTCGTCCGTGAAGGTGGCGTGCTCGAGGGCGAGAGCGCCGTCGGCCCGGAGGCGTGGTTCGCGGACGAGCCCGTGCAAACGGGAATCGGGGCCGCGAAGCGTTAGCCGGCTACCGAGCCTCTTCGACGCGCGCCGCTTTCCCCGAAAGCTCGCGAAGGTAATAGAGCCGGGCGCGTCGTACTAGACCGTGTGACATCACCTCGATCTTGTCGAGGCGAGGCGAGTGCAGCGGAAACGTGCGCTCGACGCCGACCCCGTAGGACACCTTACGGACGGTGAACGTCGCGCGGTTCGATCCGCGAGTGCGCCGAATCACCATCCCCTCGAACACCTGGATGCGCTCTTTCTCACCCTCGACGACCTTCACGTGGACTCGCACCGTATCCCCGGCCTTGAGATCAGGCACCTTGGCCTTGAGCTGCTCCGCTTCGATCTTGTCGATGAGATTTGCCATGGCCATGCCTTCTCCATCCCCTCGGGTGGAAGTTCGTAACCCATCGAGCTTAGCGAAGAATCCCCATGAAGGAAAGGATCAGACCGAGCCGAGCAGCCGATCGAGCATGATCGCCGCGGCGGCTCGGACCGGCAAGTGGTTGTAGTCGGCTACCCCACGGATCGGCTCGAGGATCAGGTCGGCACGCTCGAGAATCTCCTTCGTCAGTCCCCAGCCGGTCCCGAGTATCAGCAGATGCGGCGCTCCGCTCGTCGCCAGACGCGAACGAAGACCGGCGAAGGAGATCCGTTCGTTGGCATCCCTGGCACTGGTCGCGACCAGCACGGGCCGATCACCCGCGCTGCGCTCGACCTCGAGAATCGCCGCATCGAGATCGACCACGGTGTGCACCAGAGCGAGCGCCTCGCGCCGGGTCTCGTTGTACTCGGCGCCGAAACCGCTCCGCCAGTGCTCGAGGATCTTTTCCGCGAGCAGGCGTAGTGCTCGCACCGGCGTGGCGATGTACACGCCGTTCACCCCGTAGGTCTTGCCGATCCGCGCGAGGTCGTGGACGTCCATGTTGGTGACGGCGGTGGCCACGACGTCGCCGTGCTTGTCGTAGACCGGATGGTGAAGCAGCACCACGTAGAGCGGTGCCGACGTCACTTCTCTTCTTCCTCGATCTCGCGAAGGAGCTTGCGGTCTTCCTCGCCGAGATCGGCGTGCGCGAGCAGATCGGGTCGTCGCCTGCGGGTCAGGCGTAGCCGCTCCTTACTCCGCCAACGGGCGATTGCCGCATGATTCCCGGAGAGGAGAACCGGCGGCACGGCGATCGTCCGGAAGACCTCCGGGCGCGTGTACTGCGGGTACTCGAGAAGCCCGTCGTCGAACGACTCCTCGGCGAGCGATCCCGCATTGCCGACGAACCCGGGCACGAGCCTCGCGACCGCATCGATCACGACCAGCGCGGCGGCCTCGCCGCCGGCGAGCACGTAATCGCCAATCGACAGCTCGTCGTCGACGAACTGCCGCACGCGCTCGTCGAGGCCCTCGTAGTGGCCGCAGAGAAGCAGGACCGCCGCTTCGCGGGCGAGCTCCGCGGCGAGCGGCTGGGTAAAGGGTCGCCCGCGCGGAGAGAGCAGCAGCCGGCGGGCGGAGGGGGCGCTTCGAGCCGCCGCCTCGATCGCCGCCACCACAGGCTCGACCTTCATCACCATTCCTTGTCCGCCGCCGTAGGGAGCATCATCCGCGACGCGATGCGCACCGAAAGCGAAATCGCGGATGTTGAGAACTTCGACTTCGATGAGTCCACGGCGGATCGCTTTGCCGATCAAGCTCGCCGCCAGCGGCGAGGGAAAGAAATCGGGAAACAACGTGAGGATTTGAAAGCGCATCAGCGACCGGGGTCAGTCGAGCAACCCCTCGAGGGGGTGAACGACGATGCGCCCAACGTCGAGAGCGATCTCGCGGACCGTCCGGTCGATCATCGGGATGAGCCGCTCCTTCCCGCCCTCCCGGACGACCAGGACATCGTCGCCGCTCGTCGAGAGAACTTCCGAGACTCTGCCGAGGAAGCGGCCCGAATCATCGAAGACTTCGAGGCCGACGAGCTGGTAGCAGTAGAATTGCCCGGCCTCCAAGACAGGAAGATCCCGCTCACGAACCGCGACCCGGCGCCCTTGCAACGAGCGCACCGCTTCCGGAGTGGTCAGGCCCTCCAGGGTCACCAACCAGACGCCACCGTGCGGGCGAGCATGCTCGAGCCGCAACCGGCGTGTCGCCGGTTCGCCGCCGAGAAGGAAGACCTCGGAGACGCCGGCCAACACGGACGAATCCGGATTGAACGGCCTCAGGCGCGCCTCGCCACGCACCCCGTGCGCGCCGACGAGCTCGCCGATGACGACGAGCCGCTCGCCATCAGGGCCGGGAACGACTCCCGCCGGCGGCGGTTTGCTTGCCGAGGCGGATGGCGCGGGTCTCAAGACTTCCTCGTTCCGACTGGCGACTCCAAGAGCCCCGGCGGTCCGCGGCTCCAATCAAGCCTTCGGTCGATCCTTCTCGACGATGTCGAGAAGGACCCGCTGGTTCTTTCTCGCGGCCGCTACGTTGAGGATCGCGCGCAGCGCCTTCGCCGTGCGCCCCTCCTTGCCGATCACCCTGCCGAGATCCTCGTCCGCGACGCGCAGCTCGAGCGTCGTCACTCCGTCGCGCAGCGTTTCGGTCACGCTGACCGCCTCGGGATTCCGAACCAGGAACCGCGCCACGTATTCGACGAGTTCCTTCACCGCGGAAGCCGGAGCTCAGGCCGCCTTGGGCGCAGCCGGAGCACGCGCGGGAAAGCCCGCCCGCTTGAGCACGTGCGCCACCGTGTCGCTCGGCTTTGCGCCACGCGCGAGCCAGCCCTCGAGCTTCTCGCGCTTGACGGTCACGCGAGCAGGGTTGGGGACGGGATCGTAGGTACCGAGCTGCTCGACGTAACGGCCGTCACGCGGGAAGCGCGAGTCGGCGACCACGATCCGGTAAAATGGGTGCTTCTTCGCCCCGTGCCGGGACAGTCGAATCGTAACAGGCATTTTCTCTTCGCTCCTCCTGACGGCTCGCGGCTCAGATCGGCAGGCCGATCCCGAGCCCACGACCGCCGCTGGTGAACTTCTTCATCATCTTCTTCATTTGCGCGTATTGCTTCAAGAAGCGGTTGATGTCGGCGACGGAGGTGCCGCTGCCGAGGGCGACGCGCCGGCGCCGTCCCGCATTCAGAATGTTCGGATTCTGCTGCTCCTGCCGAGTCATGGAGTTGATGATCGCCTCGACGCGCGCAAGATCCTTTTCTGCCTTGCCGGCATCCACCGCACGGGCCATCTTGCCGAGGCCGGGGATCATGCCGAGGAGATCTCCGACCGAGCCCATCTTCTTCATCGCCCGCAGTTGGTCGCGGAAGTCCTCGAGCGAGAACTCGGCGCGGCGAAGCTTCCGTTCGAGTCTCTCCGCCTCCTTCTGATCGAAGGCACGCTCGGCGCGCTCGATGAGCGACAGCACGTCACCCATGCCGAGAATGCGCGACGCGAGGCGGTCGGGATAGAACGGCTCGAGGGCATCGAGCTTCTCGCCCACGCCGAGAAACACGATCGGCGCCCCCGATATCGCGCGGATGGAGAGCGCGGCGCCGCCGCGGGCGTCGCCCTCCATCTTGGAGAGAATCACGCCGGTCAAACCCAGGCGCTCGTGGAAGCCGCGCGCGACGTTGACCGCGTCTTGACCCGTCATCGCGTCGGCCACGAGCACGATCTCGTGAGGCGACACCGCAGCGCGGATGTCGGCGAGCTCCTGCATCAGCTCCTCGTCGATGTGGAGCCGTCCCGCGGTGTCGAAGAGGCAGACGTCATATCCCTGATTCTTCGCCGCCGTCAGCGCGGCGCGGCAGATCGCAACCGGATTTTGATCGCTCGTCGACGGGTGCACCGCGCAGCCCACCTGCTCTCCGAGCAGCCGAAGCTGCTCGATCGCCGCCGGCCTCTGCACGTCGGCGGGCACGAGGTAGGGATTACGGTTCTTTTCGAGCTTCAGGTAACGGGCGAGCTTGCCGACCGTGGTGGTCTTTCCCGAGCCCTGCAGCCCGACGAGCATGACTGGCACCGGCGGAGCGGCGGAAAGGTCGAGGCCGCGCCCCGCCTCCCCCATCAGCGTCACCAGCTCCTGGTGAACGATCTTGATGATCTGCTGGGCCGGTGTGAGCGACTGGAGGACTTCTTGGCCGAGCGCCTGGCGGCGGATCGCCTCCGTGAACTGCTTGACGACCTGGAGGTTGACGTCGGCCTCGAGAAGCGCGAGCCGCACTTCGCGCAGCGTCTCCTCGATGTGTGGCTCGCGGACCCTCGCCTCGCCGCGAAGCTTCTTGAAGATAGCCTCGAACTTGTCGCTCAGGGATTCCAGCATCGGATAAGCGGGCGACTTTATCCCAAGGCGGCCGAAAAACGAAGAGCCCTCTCCCCGGGAGAAGAGGGCTCTTCGAACGATGGTCTTGGGCGCAAGCTGCTTACATCATGCCGCCCATGCCCCCCATTCCACCCATTCCGCCGGGCGGCATCGCCGGAGCCTGCTTCTCCTCGGGCTTCTCGGCGATCATCGCTTCGGTGGTGAGCAGCAAGGCGGCCACCGACGCGGCGTTCTGCAGCGCGGTGCGGACGACCTTGGTCGGGTCGATGATGCCCGCCTTCATGAGGTCTTCGTATTCCTCGGTCGCCGCGTTGAAGCCGTATGCGCCCTTGTTGTTGCGGATGCGGTCGAGGACGATCGCACCTTCGACACCCGCGTTGGTGGCGATCCACCGCGCGGGCTCCTGCACCGCCTTCTTGATGATCGCGACGCCGACTTGCTCCTCCTCGGGCACGCCCTTGAGGCTCTCGAGCGTCGCTGCCGCACGGATCAGCGCCACGCCGCCGCCGGGCACGACGCCCTCCTCGACGGCCGCGCGTGTCGCATGGAGCGCGTCCTCGACGCGCGCCTTCTTCTCCTTCATCTCGATCTCGGTCGCGGCGCCCACGCGGATCACCGCCACGCCGCCCACCAGCTTGGCGAGCCGCTCCTGGAGCTTCTCGCGGTCGTAATCCGAAGTGGTCTCGTCGATTTGGGAGCGGATCTGCTTCACCCGGCCCTCGATGTCGGCCTTCTTGCCCGCACCGTCGATGATCGTGGTGTTGTCCTTGTCGATCAACACCTTCTTGGCCTTGCCGAGATCCGAGAGGCTCACGTGCTCGAGCTTGATGCCGAGCTCCTCGGCGATCACCTTGCCGCCGGTTAGGATCGCGAGGTCTTCGAGCATGGCCCTTCGCCGGTCACCGAAGCCCGGCGCCTTCACGGCCACGGTGTGGAGCGTGCCGCGGAGCTTGTTGACGACGAGCGTTGCCAGCGCCTCGCCTTCGACGTCCTCGGCGACGATCAAGAGCGGCCGTCCGCTCTTCGCCGCCTGCTCGAGAATCGGCAGCATGTCCTTCAGGCTCGACAGTTTCTTCTCGTGGATGAGGATCAGCGCGTCCTCGATCACGGCCTCCATGCGGTCCGGGTCGGTGACGAAGTAGGGTGACAGATATCCGCGGTCGAACTGCATGCCCTCGACGACCTCGAGCTGTGTCTCCAGGCCCTTCGCCTCCTCGACCGTGATCACACCCTCCTTGCCTACCTTCTCCATCGCCTCGGCGATGATCGAGCCGATGGTGGAATCGTTGTTCGCCGAGATCGTGCCGACCTGGGCGATCTCCTTCGGATCTTTGGTTGGCTTGGAGAGCGACTTGAGCTCCTCGATGATCTTCTTCACGGCGCGTTCGATGCCCCGCTTGAGATTCATCGGATCGTGCCCGGCGGCGACCATCTTCGCGCCTTCGGTAAAGATCGCGCGCGCGAGCACGGTCGCGGTGGTCGTGCCGTCGCCAGCGACGTCGGAGGTCTTGGAAGCGACCTCCTTCACCATCTGGGCGCCCATGTTCTCGAACTTGTCCTCGAGCTCGATTTCCTTGGCGACCGTGACGCCGTCCTTGGTCACCGTCGGCGCGCCGTAGGACTTGTCGAGGACCACGTTGCGCCCCTTCGGTCCGAGGGTCACCGTCACCGCATCGGCCAGGACGTTCACACCGCGAAGGATCTTGTCCCTCGCCTCCTGAGCGAATTTGACTACCTTTGCTGCCATCTCTCCTCCTTGAGCTTGTCGAATCCGCCTCTGCACCCGGCCCGTTGGGCCGCGCGTGGGCGAGTCGGTGTCCTATCCTTCGATGATGCCGAGGATGTCTTCCTCGCGCAGAATGAGATGCTCTTCACCGATTAGCTTGATCTCGGTGCCAGAGTACTTGCCGAACAGGATGCGATCGCCCGCCTTGACGTCGAGCGGCGTCACCTTCCCGTCCTCGTTCGTTTTGCCCTTCCCGACCGCGATCACCTTGCCCTCTTGGGGCTTCTCCTTGGCGGTATCGGGGATGATGATCCCTCCCTTGGTCTTCTCTTCTTCGGCGACGCGCTTGATCAGCACTCGGTCACCCAGCGGCCTGATCTTCATGACAACGACCTCCCCTTTCGCTCTCTGGCAGTTTCTCTCGATTGACTTGACGCTGTTTGGAAAACAGCGAAGGAAAACTAATCATCGATATCGGCTTGTCAACGGCGGTGGCGAAATAACGAAGTTTTACAGCGGCGCCTAGTTGCCCTGAACCTTCCTTATCTCCTCGTCCATGTAGCGGCGGTAGAGGATTTCCCATTCCGCCGTCCCGGGGTAGACTCTGCGAGGTATCCTTGACCGCACCACCCCGTCAAGTCGGTCCTCGAGCTGGAAGCATTCCGCGAGTGCCTGCTTCGCTAGGGTGAGCGCCCGGCGTTCGTCTTTGATCTCGCCGCTCGTGCGCGCCGCCTCGACCACCTTGCGCGCGAGATGGGAGATGCGATCGTCGGAAAGCCGCGCCATCGAAGCGACCGGTCAGAGGACGAAGCCGCGCTCGCGCGCGAGCTTCTCCTTGATCTTCACGAGAAGCGTGCGTTGGTCCATGCCGGTGGTCTGGCGCTTGTTCTCCTCGAGAATGCGCTCGGCCTCGCGCTGAATCCCTGCTTCCTCCTGGAAATTCGCCCGCAGCGCCTCGAAGATGCGCTTCTCGATCTCGGCCGACGGTGCCTTCGCCGCCACGATCTTCCCGTCCACGAACACCTTGGTCACCCGTGCCGCGGCGCGATGCAGGTTCTTGTCGCTCGGAGTCACAATCGTCCTAGATATCCCGGCAGGCGTCGCTTGACAATCCTCCGGAGCGGCCGTTACTTCGGACGAATGATCGTCGTGATGCACGCGGGAGCGACAAACGCCGAGATCGACGGCGTAATCGCCGAGATCGAGCGTCTCGGCTACCGATCGCACCCGATTCACGGCGTCGAGCGAACGATCATCGGCTGCATCGGGGACGAGCGGGGCAAGGCGCGCCTCACCGCGCTCGAGTCGATGCCGGGAGTGGAGGCCTGCGTTCCGATCCTCAAGCCGTTCAAACTCGCGAGCCGCGAAGTACGCAAGGAAAACTCGGTGATCGACGTCGGGCTCGGCGTCCGCGTGGGTGACACGCGCCTCGCGGTCATGGCCGGGCCTTGCTCGGTCGAGAGCGAGACGCAGATCATGCAGTCGGCACGAGCGGTCAAAGCGGCCGGAGCGAACATTCTCCGAGGAGGCGCATACAAGCCGCGCACCTCACCCTACAGCTTCCAGGGCATGGAGGTGGACGGTCTGAAGCTCCTCGCGAAGGCGCGCGCGGAAACCGGCTTGCCGGTCGTCACGGAAGTGCTGGACCCGCACGACGCCGAGCTCGTGGCCGAGCATGCGGACATCCTTCAGGTGGGCGCGCGGAACGTCCAGAACTTCGCGCTCCTGCGCAGGCTCGGCAAGCTCCGCAAGCCCGTGCTCTTGAAGCGCGGCATGATGACGACGCTCCAGGAGTTTCTGATGGCGGCCGAGTATATCCTCTCCGAAGGGAATCCGCGGGTGATCCTCTGCGAGCGGGGGATCCGCACGTTCGAGACGGCGACGCGGAACACGCTCGACCTGAACGCGATTCCGGTCCTCAAGGAATGGACGCACTTGCCGGTGATCGTCGATCCGAGCCACGGCACGGGCTACTGGCAATACGTGACGCCGATGGCCTACGCCGGCATCGCGGCAGGCGCCGACGGGCTGATGATCGAGGTCCATCCCGATCCCGCGCATGCGCTCTCGGACGGCGGTCAATCCCTCAAGCCTGCCCGCTTCGAGAGCTTGATGCAGGGGCTCAAGAAGTTCGCCGAGGCCGCGGGTCGAGCGCTGTGAGGCGGAGCCGAAGCGGCCCTCTTCCCGACTGGCGCCGCCCGTCACGCCGCCCCCCCGCTCTCGCGCCCGGCGACACGATCGCCGTGATCGCCCCCGCTTCCGCCGCCAAACGAGCGCGCATCCTTCGCGGGGCGCGAAACCTCGAACGGCTCGGCTTCCACGTGCGGGTGCTCCCGCAGGCCTTTGCCCGCAACGGCCACTTCGCCGGCACGGACGATCGCCGCGCGGCCGCGCTGCGTCAGGCGCTCGGCGACCGATCGGTCCGGGCGATCTTTCTCACGCGCGGAGGGTTTGGTGCGGCACGTCTGCTGCCGCTCGTCGGCCGCGATCTCGCCGAGAGCGGGCCGAAGATACTGGTCGGCTACAGCGATGCAACGTCGCTGCTCACGTTCGCGACCGGCAAGCTCGGCTGGGTGACGTTTCACGGGCCGATGGTCGCTACGGACTTTCCGAGGCTCGCCGCCGTCGACCGTGTCTCGCTGCTCGGCGCGCTGCGCGGCGAGCGCCCGCCGCCCATTCGCCTCGGCGTGACGCTTCGTCGCGGTGTGGTCGAAGGCAAGATCTTCGGCGGCTGCCTTTCGATCCTCGTCTCGTTGCTCGGCACACCGTACGCGGTCGACCTGTCGAACCGCATCGTGTTTCTCGAGGACGTGAACGAAGAGCCCTATTCGCTCGACCGCATGCTGACCCAGCTCCGACAGACGGGCCAGCTCGCCAAGGCACGCGGCATCGTCTTCGGCGAGATGTCGAACTGCGGCACGCGGCGCGAGCTGCTCGGCGTGCTGCGCGAGCGAACCGCCGACCTCGGCATACCCGTCGCGGTCGGTCTGCCGAGCGGCCACGGCCGCGGCAAGCGCACCGTTCCGCTCGGCGTACGCGCTCGCCTGGACACCGGCCGGCGAACGCTCGAGATCCTCGAGTCCGGCGTTTCGAGTGGTCGGAGCTCGTCCGGGTAGCGGGTCATTTCGGCGATCTGAGCAGATGGTGGCCGAAATGGCCCACTCGGACGAACACTGCATAGCCATACCGTCTGCTCTGTCGTAAACTCCGCCCGATGACCGGCTTCACTCACGTCGAAAAAGCGATGGACGATGCCGTCGCGACCCGCGTCTTTCCGGGAGCGGTGCTGCTCGTCAACAAGGAAGGTCAGGTCGTCTACCACCGAGCGTTCGGACATCGGAGCCTCGAGCCCGAGGTCACCCCGGTCTCCGAAGACACGATCTTCGACCTCTCCTCGCTCACCAAGCCCCTGGCGACGGCTACCGCGTTCCTCCATCTGGTGCGGGAGCGGAAGCTGCGCATCGACGATCGCGTGACGCGCCTCTTCCACAACTTCGGCGTGCACGGAAAGACGCACGTCACATTCCGTCACCTGCTCGCGCACTGCTCGGGCTTGCCGGGCTGGCGTCCGTACTACAAGGAGCTGATCAAGGTCGAGCGCGGCGGCCGCGTGAACTTTCTCTGCAGCCAGGGTGCGAAGCAGCACGTTTTCGAGATGATCCACCGCGAGAAGCCCGACGGCGATCCAGGGCTGAGCATGGTCTACAGCGACCTCGGGTTCATGCTTCTCGGCGAAGCGATCGAAGAGATCTCGGGACTCAACCTCGACCGCTTCTGCCAGGATCGCATGTTCAAGCCGCTCGGCTTGCGCTCGACGTCGTTCATCGACCTATCACTCGTTCGCACTCGTCGGCTCGTACCCGTGACCGAAATGATCGCGCCGACGGAGCGATGCGAATGGCGAAAGAAGATTCTCTGCGGCGAGGTCCACGACGACAACGCTTACGCCATGGGCGGGGTCGCCGGTCATTCGGGCCTGTTCTCGTCGGCGGCGGACGTCAACCTGCTGCTCTCGAGCCTCCGCGATGCCTACCTCGGCAAGAACTCGTTCCTTCCCGAAGCGATCGTGCGTGAGGCGTTCACACGCGACAAGACGGTTGCGCAATCAACTCGTACGCTCGGCTGGGACACGCCCTCGCCGACCGGCTCCGCCGCCGGCACTCGGTTTTCCAAGAACACGATCGGTCACCTCGGATTCACCGGGACGTCGGTGTGGCTCGATCTCGACAAGGCCGTGCACGTGGTCTTGCTGTCGAATCGGGTGCACCCGAGTCGGAACAACGACAAGATCAAGGACTTTCGGCCGGCGATTCACGATCTCGTCATGGAAGCGATCGGCTGTTGAACCTCGGATCGCGAGAGTCGCGCCAACCGTGAGCGGTCACTCGCGCGAACGCTACGTCGGCGGGTGGCGGGCGGACTCGTGGTTTTCCGGCTGCGATCTCCGCGCTGCGATCTTCGTTGACCCCGAAGTGAAGCCTAGTGTAAGGCGCGCCCGTTGAGCTTTTCGGCCGAACCGCAGAAGGCGCGCATTCTGGAGAGTGCGACTTCGAGTCCAACGAAGGGCAAGACGTCGGGTACGCTCTCCGGGACCATCGGCGCCCTCGGCGGGCTCGCCGCCGCGGCCGCCGTCATCGCGCTGACGATGTATGCGTCGGGCCTCGCAGCGCGGGTTCGGGCCATCGAGACCCAGCTCGCGGCGGAACGCGAGGTCGCGAGATTCCTCGCATCACCCGACACCGCGACGATCCTGCTGGCGGGCACAGAACAAGCGTCGAAAGCGCGACTGAAGATCGCTTACGATCGCCGCACCGGGCGCGCGCTGCTCTTTGGTTACGAAGTGCCGCCGGCGCCGGAGGGCAAGGGCTACCAGCTCTGGTTCATCGCCGGAGGAAAGCCGCTGCCGGGACTCGTCTTCGAGCCCGACGTGACCGGCCGTGGCCGGTGGAGCGAGGAAGTTCCGCCGGAAGGTCGCGGTGCGTCCGTCTTCGCGGTCACCCTCGAGCCTGCAGACGGCGTGACGACACCGACGGGTCCGATGATTCTGAAGAGCGTGTCGCTGTCCTAGGAGTCCGTGAGCGCGGGGGTCGGCTCCCCTGCCGGATGGCACCTTCGTCAGCGGGCCGACACGTGCAAACACGAGTAGTTTCTAGGAATTAGTCCACATTTCGCTCCGGGCTGCGCCGGAGCGAACGAATTGTTCACCTCGATTGAACGCCTCCAATCATGCGGTTGGGTGGGTGCGATTGGCATCGCGGTGATGAGCGCCCTATTCCGCGTCACTTTCTTCGTTTTTCCTTGGGTGCAGATAGCGGCACCGCAAGTGCGTGATGAGGCCTTCTCACTTCTGGATACCGTAAAGAGGCTTGAAAAATGAGGTCGATATACTGCCAGGCTTCGCGGGCAGGTGTCGGTTTTCTGCGCAACCGAGACGGCTTCACCCTCATACGCCTGCTGGTGACGATAGGCATCGTCGGGATCCTTCTGGGCGCAGCGAGTCCTAATATCGCAAGTGTGACGCGCATTTACTCGGTGCGTTCGGCGGCTCGCCAGGTGTACTCCGAGCTGCAGAACACGCGCATGTCTGCGGTGAGCGAGAACCGCAGCTACACGTTCACGGTCGACGGTGGCGGCGCGAGCTATTCCATTGGGCCGACCGGCGCGACGGTCAGCAAGCCTCTCGATGCCGCCAGCCAGGGCGTGACGATCTCCGCACCGAACGCGCTGACGTTCACATCGACAGGCACCGCTTCGAGCACGGCGACGGTGACGATTACGAACTCCGCTGGCGACACCACTGGAGTGGCCGTCTCGCCGGCGGGGAGGGTTCGCATCCAGTGAGAAGCCCCGCCTCCTGCGAGGGCTTTACTCTGCCCGAGGTGCTGGTCGCCCTTCTCGTCTTTGGCGCAATGGCGGCAGCGATCACCTCCACGCTGCTCCTCAACGTCCGCGCCAATCGCATCGCAAAAGAAATGACTGCCGCGACCAGCGTCGCGCAGAGCCGGATCGAGGCGTTCCGTAGCTCTCCAACGGCTCCGACCAACGGCAACGATACGGTCACGCTCGACAACGCAGTGTACACGCGAACCTGGACCGTGGCCGCCGGCCCCGTTCCCGGGACGACGCGGGTGACCGTGCGCGTGACTTGGCGGGAGCCCCAGCCGGAAGCGGTTGAACTCACGACCTATGTCACGAGCTGACGAGAGCCGCGGCTTCACGCTGATCGAGCTGCTGGTCAGCATGATCGTGGTCGCCACGATGATGGCCGGGGCCGTCCAGTTGTATCTGGTGCAGAGCCGCACCAACACGCAGCAAGACCAGAGCGTGGCGATGGAAGAGAACCTGCGCCTCGCATCGGCCATGGTCAGCGACGCTCTGCGCAACGCTCGGTATGCGGCACCGCGGGGAAACCCGTCGCCTTGGACCACATGGGTGCCAAACTTCACGAGCAATCCTTTGGTCACGCAAGGAAGCGGGTCGAATCCCGACACGCTCTCGATCGCCGCGTGCTTTCAGGAGCCGGTGGCGAAGCTGTCTGCTTGTGTAGGTACCCCTGGCTGTCCGGTCGCCATCGGCGTCACGAGCGTTTCGGTCACACCTACGGACCCCAACACAAACCTCACAGATCTCCTCGACACCAGCGACAAAGGTCTCGTCCGTATCGGCGAGACCGACGAGTTTGCCTTCGTCACGAGCGTAAACAGCACATCGATCGGTGTTGACACGGATACCGCCGCCGGTACGCAAGGCATTCAGAAGCCGCATCCCATCGACGCCGAGATCTGTCGCGTGGACGTGATCACGTTCAGCATCGGCAACGACCCGACCACCGGCCTGCCGCGGCTGCTGCGCGACGCGAACCAAGGGGGCGGCGCGCAGCCGGCGGCGGAGGGGATCAACGACCTGCAGATTACGTTGACGCCTCCCAAGACCTACCAGGTGAGCCTCCGAGGCCGTTCCGAGGCAAACGATCCGATGACCGGCGCTCCCTTGCAGCGGCCGCTCGCAAGCACGATCACGCTCAGGAACTGAACGTGCAGAAGTTCGGGCAACAGGGCATCGCGCTCGTCGAAATCCTCTTTCTGACGTCGATTCTGCTGGCAATCGCCGCCTTCACCGCACGCAGCACGCGGGTCGAGATCGGCATCGCGCGCAACGACTACTTGCAAAAGCAGGCCCTGCAGGTCGCCGAGGCCGGCCTCGATCACGTCTGGCGGAAGATCGAGGCGCAGCTCACGGCCGGCGTCACGCTCGACGCGGCAATGGCAGACCCTACGGGCTTCCTCGGGACCGGCAGCGATCAGTCTCTGAACGGCATCAGTTACCGATTCGTTCCCTTCGGTGGAGGATCGGGAAACGGCTATTACGTTCGGCTCGACAGCGGCTCGGACGACCCGGGCCCGAACCGGACGAGCCTGGTGATCACCTCGATCGGTTCCGTTCCCGGCTCCCTTGCCAGCGCGCAACGTGAAGTAAGGGCATTTCTCCAGCAATCTCACGCTTTCGATCACGGACTATTCGCGAAGTACAATATGACGATCAACGGCACGGGGTCTGATCGGGTGGCTACGGACAGCTACAATTCCAGCTTGGGCGCGTACCAAAGCCCCGGAGGATACAATGGGAGTGTGGGAGCCAACGGAAACATCTCGAACACTGGACAACCGGAGGTCCACGGCAGCGCGACTGCCGGCGGTACTGTCGACTTGACGCCAGACGCGACAGGAGGGGAAACCGGTGGCGCCCCGCAACTGGCGCTTCCTCCCGTTACCCCGTGCAACACCACAATGGGCTACACGGCGTCCAATGATCCGGGAGTGCAGGCGCCGGGCAATGATTTTCGCAGCAACTCGATCAGCGCCAACAGCCACGACAACGTGATTCTGTCCGCCGGAACCTATTGCTTCAACAGCGTCACCCTCTCGGGGCAGTCGACGATCACGGTGACCGGCGCCGTAAAAATCTATTTGACGGGCGCAAGCGACTTCACGGGGGGCGGGGTCATCAACAATGTCGGCTCGCCGCCGCTTCCAGCAAACTTGCAGATCTATTCGAGCTGCAGTGCGGCCGCCGGTTGCGGAACGGGAAACAACGGTGGTCTCAAGCTGACGGGGGGAACCAACGCGTACTTTTCGGTCTATGCACCGGATACGAACATCAAGTTCAACAGCAACACAGGGAACATCTACGGCGCGATCATCGGCGGGAACATCGACTTGGGCGGTGGCGCGAACTTTCACTACGATGAAGCCTTGAACGGGACTGGCCCTCTAACGACCGCGCTCGTCAGCTGGCACGAAGTCCGGCATTGAGGTCAAGGCTCGACGCGCCGCCTGCCGGTGGAAAAGCTCCGCCGCCCGCCCGGTGAACGACCGCTCGTAGTGACGGGAGCCGTCGTCGGCACAGAGGACGATGTCTGCCATGCGCAGCCCTTGCGGGCCTCGCAGCCCGGGCTTAACGCCCCGAACGCCTCCCAGGCGCCGACGAGCGCCACGAAGGCGATGAGCAGCGCGCCGATGGGCGATCATTCTCTCGCGCGCGTCACGTTCTCGATGCAGTGGCCCGTAGGGAATCCCTCGGTCGGCTCCGTACAGCACGTTCCCGTATTTTTCACGTCGCCGACGACGGTTGTTCGAGGGGCTTCGTTACGCTACGACCACGCCGGTGAGCGAGCCGGGGATCGTCGGCGACCTGAGCGCTGTCCGTAGAGTGCACCTGATCGCGATCTCCGGCGTGGCAATGACCTCGCTCGCCGGCATGCTGAAGAGCCGAGGGCTCGAGGTCCGCGGCTCGGACCAAAACGTCTACCCGCCGGCGAGCACGCTGCTCGAGCGGCTCGGCGTTCCCGTGCGGATCGGCTATCGCCCCGAGAATCTCGACCCCGCGCCCGACCTCGTCGTGGTCGGCAACGCCGTCTCGCGCACCAACCCCGAGGTCGCCGCCATGCTCGAGCGCGGCCTGCCGTTCATCTCCATGGCCGACGCCATCCGCCGCTTCTTTCTCGCCGGGAAGCGATCGCTGGTCGTCGCCGGCACGCACGGCAAGACCACCTCGACCGCCATGCTCGCGTGGGTGCTGGTTTCGGCGGGGCGTGATCCGAGCCTGATGGTGGGCGGCGAAGCGCTCGACTTCGGTGGCAACTTCCGCCTGGGCAAGGGGCAGGACTTCGTCATCGAGGGCGACGAGTACGACACGGCTTTCTTCGACAAGGGGCCGAAGTTCCTGCACTACCAGCCGCGCGGCCTGATTCTGACGGCCGTCGAATTCGACCACGCCGACATCTACCGCGATCTCGACCAGGTGAAGGCGGCGTTCGTGAAGCTCTTGAAGATCGTGCCCCACGGCGCGCCCGTCCTCGCCTGCACGGACTTTCCCCAGACCGAAGAAACGGTGCGCGAGAGCGGCCGCAGCGTCGAGCGCTTCGGCCTCGCGCCGAGCGCAAGCTGGCGCGCCGTCGACGTCCGCGACGAGGGCGCGCGAACCCGCTTCACGGTGCGCTTCGACGGGGGGGCCGAGGCCGAGCTCGCGATCCCGCCGATGGGCGAGATGAACGTGCGGAACGCGCTCGGCGTCTTCGCGCTCTGCCGGAGGCTCGGTTTGTCCGCGACCGACATTCGACCCGGGCTCGAGTCGTTCCGCGGCGTGCGTCGGCGCCAGGAAGTGATCCGCGAGGAACCGGTCATCGTGATCGACGACTTCGCGCACCATCCGACGGCGATCGCCGGGACCTTGGAAGCTGTGCGCCGCCGCTATCCAGGAAGGAAGCTTTGGGCGGTGTTCGAGCCGCGATCGAACACGAGCCGGCGGCGCACCTTTCAGAAGGAGTTCGCCGAGGCTCTCCGCGGCGCGGATGCGGCGGTCGTGGCATCCGTCTTCTTCAAGGAAACCGATCCGCTGCCGGAGTCAGATCGCCTTTCGGTCAGTCGTATCGTCGAGGATTTGCGCGTGGCGGGACGCGAGGCGGAGACGCCTCCCGACAACGACGCCATCCTCGAGCATCTCGGCCGCTCCGTTCGCCCGGGCGACGTCGTCGTCTTCATGTCTAACGGGTCCTTTGGAGGGCTGCCGCGGCGCTTCGCCGAAGCGACGGGGACGTTGCGGCATTAGCGGAATCGTTGCTTCCCTGAGCAGCGAGATTTCGCGTGATCTCGACGAACGAGAACTGCTAACGTGTAACTCGCTGCCCTCCACGGCCCCGCTAGGGTTGTGGAGGAATCGTGCCTCGCGGACCCCGACTCGACGCGCTCGGCGTGCTCCACCACGTCATGGCGCGCGGAATCGACCGACAAACGATCTTTCGTGACGACGCGGATCGCGAGGACCTCTTGCTACGCGTTTCCAAGCTCGTCCAGGATCGCCAACTGAGCGTCTACGCCTGGGTGCTGATGCCGAACCACTTCCATCTCCTCGTCGGAATCGGCGAGCTCCCACTCGAGCGCTCGATGCGCTCGCTTCTCACCGGCTTCGCGAGTGTGTTCAATCGCCGGCACGAGCGCGTCGGCCACCTCTTTCAGAATCGCTACAAATCGGTTGTTTGCGAAGCTGAGCGCCACTTCCTCGAGCTGGTTCGTTACATCCATCTGAATCCGCTACGCGCGGGTATCGTCGGTCACGTCGACGAGCTCGATGACTATCCCTACACGGGCCATTCGGCTCTGTTATCGACGGTTCCGCGTGCCTGGCAGTCCACCCAAGAGGTACTCGCGCGCTTCGGTAGGTATCTTGGTTGGGCGCGTGCGGCATACCGGAAGTTCGTTTGCGAAGGGGCGCTTCTCGGCAAGCGACCGGAACTCAGCGGCGGCCGGCTCGTCCGGAGCGCGGGTGGTTGGACCGCCGTGTCGGAGTTGAGACGGGGACGCGAAGACTTTACCTCAGATGAACGGGTGCTCGGAAGCAGTCGATTCGTCGGCCACATCCGCGGCGAGGCCGCCAAGCGAAGCTGCTCACCGGCCCTGACCCCACCCGACCTCTGCTCCGTGAAGGACGTGGTTTGTGCCGCATGCGGCGTGAGCCCTCGCGCGATCTGCGAGCCTGGCCGGACTCGCGTCATCTCGGAGGCCCGCGAAGGGCTTGCATACCTCTGGGTCGAATTCCTTGGTCGGAGCGGACGCGATCTCGCACTCGACCTCGGCTTGAAGCCGGAGTCGGTCTTCAAAGCCGCAAAACGCGGACGCGACCAGCGTGACCGCTGGATCCGAATTCTCGATTCCCGTTCCGTCGAGAAAAGGTGACGGCCGGATGTTGATTCTCATGAGCCCGCAACGTCCCTTGCTGCCGAGACTAGATCAGGACATAACAGGGTCATGAAACGCGCGAAGGTCTCGGAACTGAAGGCGCACCTCAGCGGGTTCCTGGCGGCCGTTCGTCAGGGGGAGAGCGTAATCGTCACCGACCGGAGGACACCGATCGCGGTCCTCGTTCCCTATGACGCCGGAAGCGACGCCCTGGCGATCGAAGAGCCCACCGCTCCGACGGCGAGCCTCAAGCGGGTACGCGGGGTCCGATTGCGAAAGCGGGTGGACGTCGTGCGTCTGCTGCGAGAGAGTCGCGATCAGCGATGACCCTCTACCTCGATACGAGCATCGTCCTGCGCGTGATCCTGCGTCAGGCGGGCCGGCTTTCCATCTGGGGAAACTGGCAGGAAGCCTGCTCGAGCGAGTTGATGGGAGTCGAAGCGAGGCGGTCGATCGATCGACTCCGCCTGGCTGCCGCGCTCGACGACGACGGTGTCGCACAGGCGCAGCAGGAGCTTCGCATGGTGGAGGTCGCGATCCGACGAATCGCGGTCAACCGCCCAGTGCTTCGGCGCGCCTCGCAGCCGATGGCCACCCAGGTCAAGACGCTCGATGCGGTTCATCTGGCGAGTGCCCTTCTCTTCCAAGAGCGCGCGGGTGACTCCGTCATCTTTGCGACGCACGACGCCCGCCAGGCCCTCGCCGCACGCGCCCTCGGCTTCGACTGCGTCGAACGCTGAGCTTCTCCGTCGCCATCAATAACCCCTCCGGAGACCGATTGCCCCGTGCCTCGGCAAGGGCTAGCTGGGTAGGATGCTCGGCCGAAGCAAGTCGCGACCAATCTGGAGCGATCTGTGGCGCAGTCTCCCAGCCTCCCGCGCCGATGGATTCCGCCCGCGCCGTAAGAGAAGGCGGCGGCGGGAGGCCGGAGTGCGTCTGCCGGGCTCCGCAAGCTGCTCTTCGGTCCACCGAAGAACATCCGTGACCCTGCAGCTCGTCGGTTTGCACACGGTGGTGATGCCGATCCGAGCGGCGATTTGATCGCGGAGGCCTAGCTCTTACCGGAGAAGACCTCTCCGACCCAGCGGGCGCCGCGAACGACGTAAGGAACGGCCCAAAGACAGAGACCGGTGAAGCCCGAGATCCTCCACGCGCGGTCGAGAAAGGTGATACAGGGGTTGTCCGACGTCCAGTAAACGGTCGCGCTCAAGCCGAGAAGCCCGGCGAAGGACAGGGTGAACACGGCGATGCAGACCCAGGAGAGACGGCGGCGGAAGCGCTCGAAGCCTTCCAGGCCATTCTCTTCGACACCGACGCTTCCCTCACTCGTAGTCATACTGGCAAAAACAGCTCCCGCCATATAAGCAGCGCCAGACCGAGCCGGCAAGCCAGCCCGGCGCGCTCGCAATCCCTCCGTGATGAATCAAATCACCCAGCCCGCGCCGATCGTCGCCGTCGCGGCCGAGCGCCGTCCGACCGTTCACGTCCAGCAACTCACCTGGGTCCTCGCCTGGGCGATCGTGTTCTGCGACATCGGCACGTCGGTCTATTACGTTCCGGGCATCCTCTACGAGCAAGTGGGCCAGTACGCCCCGCTGTTCGTCACCATGGTGACGGTCGGCTTCGTGCTGCTGGCGCTGAAGTACGTCGAGATCAGCTGGCGAAACCCGGAGGGCGGGGGCGTCGTCACCGTCGCCAGCAAGGCGTTCAGCCCGCGCTGGGGCGCTCTCGGCGGGATGCTCATCACGGTCGACTATTTCCTCACCTCGTCGATCTCGTCGACTTCGGCGTTCTACTACGCAGGAAGCCTCTTTCCGATCTTCGAAGAGCACGTCGTCGCGTTCTCGTGCGTCGGGATCGTCTCTCTGGCGATGCTCAACGTGGTGGGAATCCGCGAGAGCGCCGCCGTGGCCCTGTGCATGGCGGTCGCGGCGCTCTCCGTCGACGCTTGGGTGATCCTCTGCACCCTTTTCCGGCTCGGACCAGCCGAATTCCATCGCATCATGGCCACGCTCCACCACACCGAGGGGCTGACGCCGCGGGGCGCGCTGATCGGCTTCGCCGGCGCCTGGCTCGCGTTTTCCGGTCTCGAAAGCATCGCCCAGCTGTCACCGACGATGCGCCCGCCGCTCCGTCGCAACATCGGCACGGCGATGCTGGCGGTGATCGTCACCGTGATCCTCACGGCGCCGGTCTTGACGCTCTTCTCGATCGGGTTGCTGACGCCCGGCAACGTTGCGACCGAGCGATTCATCTCGGAGCTCGGTCAGGTCGTAGGGGGGACGACCACCAAAGCGGCGGTCGTGCTGACCGCCACCACGCTGCTCATTTTCGCCGCCAACACGGCGATCATCGGCGGTTACCACGTGTTTCTGGCGCTCGCGAATCAAGGGTTCCTGCCGAAGCCGATCCTGGCGCGCAACCGCACGTTCGGTACGCCGCACATCGCCATCGCCATCACCACCGCCGTCCCGGTCGCCGTGGTGATCGCCACGCAAGGCGAGATGGTCTTGCTCGGCGACATGTACGCCTTCGGCCTGCTCGGCGCGTTCGTGCTGTCGTCCCTCGGGCTCGACGTGATGCGCTGGCGCCTGCGGCGGCGCGGGCCGAACTTCTACCTCGGCCTCTTCACCACGGCGATGGTCTCGCTCGCGTGGGCGGTGAACCTCTTCGCCAAGCCGCTGGCGACCCTGTTCGGCGGAAGCGTCACGCTGATCGGCATGGCGATCGCCCTCGGCATGCGCGAAGGCTGGCTCACCGAGGCGGTCTATCGCGTCGGCTTCATCGGTCGGCTCGCGGCCCGCGCCGCCGCCGAAGCGGAGCGCCAGGCCGAAGAAGGCGCGGTCGAGATCGTCAGTCTCGCCCAGGCCAAGGAGTTGAAGCCGCTCTTCCCGAGCCACACGCTGGTCGCCGTGCGCGGCAAGGCGCCGACGCTCATCCGCGAGGCCGTGACTCGCGTCAAGGGACGCAACGAGCTCGCTCTCTACTGCGTGTACGTCGAGGAGGTGCCGGGCTTGTTCCTCAGCAGCGAGCCGCCCGAGCCGAATCCCGACGGCGTGGTGAGCCTGCATCACGCGTTCGAAGAGGCGCACAAGCTCGGCGTGGAGCTGATCCCGATCTGGATGATCTCCTACAATGCCGCCGAGGCGATCGCGCGCGCGGCCCACGCGCTCGCCGTCGACGGCGTGATGGTCGGCGTCAGCCGGCGAAACGCGCTCTATCGGCTGCTGCGCGGCCAGGTCGTCAAGGGGCTCGCGCGGCGGCTGCCCAAGAACTGCCACCTGATTCTGTGCAATTGAGAGCGCGGCGGCTCACGGAGCCATCGCGTGCGGCATCGGCAGGCTGCCGAGCAGAGCGCTCAGCAACAAGACGACGGCGAGCACGACGACTTCCGCCCGCACGGCGCGCAGCAGCCCGCTCGCATCCGCCTTCCCTTGCACCAACCACGGAACGTGGCGGTAGTGATTCATCGCCCCGAGCGTGATCGCCACGGAGGCAAGCGTGATCTTCGCCAGCAGCACTCGACCGTAGGGCGTGGCGACCAGCTGCTCTATCGCCGCGACGTGGAGAAGAGATCCATAGACTCCGCCGGCGACCAGCGGGCAAAGCGCCAGCGTGAACATCCGACTCGCCCGCAATGCGACCGCCGGGGGGACGGTCGGGAGGAGGGCGAGCTGGACGAGGCCGCCGACCCAGACGGTCGCCGCAGAGAGATGCGCCCAATCGATCAGGGCGGGAAGGATCCCGTGTGCGCCCGCGTGACCCTGGAGGCTACGCGCCAGCAGCGACACGGCGCCGATCCCCGCGAGCAAGCTCCAGCGCGGACGAGCAGCACCGAGGCCGATGGCGAGCGCGGCGAGCGCCACGCTGCGCAGCGCCCACCAACGCGTCCACTTCATCTCGAGCACGTCCGCGAGGAGCGTCGCGCCGCCCGTCCCCGAGAGGCGGTGCATGCGCAGCGAATTCACGGTGATCTCGAGCACCAGCGCGGCGGCGAGAACCGACGCCGCCGAGCGGAGGCACCGTCGTCCCGAGGCTTGCGGCGTTTCCACCAGAGCCGCGTAGGCCGACCCGCCCACCAGAACCGTGGCCGCGGCGATGTCGGTCCAGCCGATCGCGACCTCGACGACGCTCATGGGGCCTCCACCGAGAATTCGAAGGTCCCTTGCGTCTCGTGGGTGTCCTCCGAGACGACTTTCCACCGCACCTGGTACTTCCCGCTCGGCAAGGCCGGCAGTGATACCCGCAGCGTCGGTGCCTCGGGATGCTCGAGAGCGCCGACGGCGAGTCCCTTTCCCTGGCCGTCGGCGACTTCGATCTTGGAGAAGGCCGGCTCGACATCTTCGGTGAACGTGAGCGTCAGCGCAGCAGGCGGCGAGCGGACGGTCGAGCCCACCTTCGGCTCCGCATGATCGAGAAATGCGTGGGCGTCGCCGGGACGAGGGTGCGACAGCAGTACCGCAACGAAAAGACTGCCGATCAGAAACGGGTATGCCTTCATCGCGACTCCTTCAAAACGGTTGCCATCGCGACCAGGGAAAGAGGTCGTCGATGAAGAGATCGACGATGCCGATGAGACCCCAATCGAACTCGTCGCGAGCCCCGCCGCTCAGCGGAACCCGCCCCCCGAGGCCGATCTCCATGTAGCGGTCCATGTACACGATGCCCGGCGTCATACTGATGACGTCGCTGCCGGCCTCTTCTCCGTGGACGCCGTGCCCGAAGTTGAACTCGGTGACGGCGATCAAGTCGTTGAACGGCCAGCCGATGCCGAAATCCCGGACTACAGCTTGGAGGTACGGGATGCTGTATTCCAGACAGATGTCGTGAGCGAACGTGGTCGCCGTTCCCGGCCCGGCCGACACCTCGGGCCCGAAGTCTCCCTGCACGGCGAGCGGCCGCAGATACCGGAGGCGATCGGGGAGGTCGCCGAATCCTTTACCGTAGAGGAAGAACGGCTTGAACGCCCAATTCTTCTCGGCCCCGACATCCGCGCTACCGGTCGGGGCCGCGGATTCGACGGCAAAGGACGCGATCGATTCGTGATCGGGATTCACGAAGAATGCATATTTCAGCGTGATCCCGAGGTTATGGAAGCCGCTCTCGCTCGGCTCGTCGGACGCCTCGGGCGAAACGTGGGCCCACGCGGAGTCGAGCGTCAGGCTGAGGCGGTCGGCGAGCTTCTTTTCCAGGCTAAATGCTTCGCTCAGGTCGTGACCGTCGCGTGAGTCGTGCCACTCGGGCCTGGCGATCACGAACTCGTTCTTCGGGTTCACGTCTTCGGTGACGAACGGCTCGATGAACGTCCTCTGTCCGACCACGCCGTGGGCATCCGCTTGGGGAGCGAAAATCCCCAAGACGAGCGCTGCGGCGGGGCCGAGAACGGCCTTCCGCATGAGATCCTCCTCGCCGGCCGCTCCTTCCCCGGCCGGAGTCGTGGTGACTGGCTATGCGACGACGACGAGAAGGCGTGGCGGCTCGGTCGGCGGCTCGGGAACGTCGCGGCCGCCGCGAGAATCGGCGGGAGACAGGTGCTCGCGAAGCGCGACGACGGGCCGCACTGCAACGCCGGGCGTCGGAATCGCCAGCCAGGCGAGACCGGGCGCGATCTCGCCCGAGTGCGCGCAAGACGTCAGCCGCGCTCCGCCCCGCTCGTCGCAGGTGTGCCGAGGCTTGTCGCGATCGTGGCAGCCGAGGTGCTGCTTCGACGACATCGGGCAGTGTGGCCCGCAGCGCGCGCAGCGAAGCGCCAGCGAGGCGAGGCCGGCGGAGCCCGTCGAGAGCATCAGCGCGAGCACGAGAATCGCGAGCGAACGGTAGCGAGACATGGCGATGAGGTTTGTCAGAGATCGCTCCAGATTGGTCGCGAACCGGCTTCGGCTCCAGTATCCTACCGAGCTAGCGTGCGGACCGTAGTCGCGGCGGGGAGTAGCGTCAAGCACGCTGCGCGCGGAGCCAGCCGAGCTACTACGGTAGGAATTCTCGTTTTTCGACGAGCATGTGTAGATACGAGGCATCGTCACCATCGCGCGTTTTGGGTTGCGGGGACGTCGCGCTAGGGAGGACGGGAACATGGTCACTCTGCAAGTTCGAGGGCTACCGCGGGCTCTACGAGCGCTCCCGCGAGCCGGAGAAGCTCGTCGGCTTGGCGATCACGCACGACGAGATCTGCCCCCCCCTGGCTCGACGAGTCGGCGAAGCTCGCCATCGACCGGTCCGATCGCTAACGGAAGCCGATTTGACCCCGGCGCCCCGCTGAACTATCCCGTCCCTCGATGATGCGATCCCTGCGGAGGGCTTGGTGGGTCGGACTCGTCTTCTTCGTCGCATGCGCCCGATTCGCCGGGGCCCCACCGCCAACACCGATGTCACTCGCGGTGCCGCCGCCTCCCGATGCCGTGCCGGGGAAGATCCGTATCTACGGAGACGACCTCCCCGAGAGCCGTGCTCGTGAGCTCGAAGAGGGCCTGCGCGCCGCCGAGCCAGACGTGCTGACCGCCTACGAGACGTACCGACAAAGCGACGTCTCTCTCACCCATTACTCCGCGCTCGAAGGGCGCCTGCAGATCCGCCTCGGCATCAACCGCGACGGTAAGATCGCGACGATCACGCCCGTCTATTCCGAGGTCGACGACGGTCTCGTCGACGAAGTCCGCGGCGTTCTGCGCGGCGTCTCGTTCTCGCCGGGGCCGCAAGCCTGGGCCTACGAGACCTTTCGCTTCGATGCGAACGCGCTGGAAGTCGTGAAGATCTCCTCCGACTTCGCGGCGGAACCTCCGAGCGTGCTCGCCGTCGTCGAGAACCGCTCCATGTTCCACATCCCGGCGGTCTCGGCCACGGTGACGGTACTCGGACCCGAGAAGGCAAAGGCCCTGCGCGTCTACCGCAGGCGAGTCGACGAAAGCTTCGCGCCGGGAGACCGCCACGAGCTGCACATCCCGATCGGCGGTGAATGGGCGACGACGCGCAACAGCTTTCTCGTCGTCGTGCGCCCGGCGAAGCGCCTCGCGCCAACCGAGCCTTGAATGAGCTCGCGCATCGACAAGACCAGAATCCGCGACCTTTTTCTCGAGCTTGTGCAGATCGACAGCCACTCGCGGAAGGAGCGCGACGTGGCGCTGCGGCTCGAGTGCGAGATGCGCGATCTCGGCGCGGACCGCATCCTCTTCGACGACGCGGGTGAAAAGGTCGGCGGCAACACCGGAAACCTGATCGCCCTCTTTCCGGGGACCGTGCCCGCAGCCCCGGCCCTCCTCGTGTCCGCGCACATGGACACCGTGGTGCCCGGGGAAGGGGTCAAGCCGATCGTCGACGGAGACATCGTGAGAAGCGACGGCACGACGGTGCTCGGCGGCGACGACAAGTCCGGAGTGGCGATCATCTGCGAGGTCCTCCGGGTGCTTCGCGAACGCGAGATCCCGCACGGGCCGATCGACGTCGTGTTCACGATCTGCGAGGAAAAGGGCCTCGTCGGCGCCAAGCATCTCGACGTCCGCCCGCTGCGGGCGAAGAGCGGCGTGGTCCTCGACAGCGACTCGCCGGGCTTTCTCTTCACGCGGGCGCCGGGCGCGAACGCGATCAGCGTGCGCGTGCATGGCCTCGAGGCACACGCGGGAATGGCGCCCGAAAAGGGCATGAGCGCGATCCAGATCGCCGCCGAGGCGGTGGCAAACATGCGCCTCGGCCGCATCGACGACGAGACCACCGCGAATCTCGGCATCATCCGCGGCGGCGCAGCCGTGAACATCGTACCCAATCTCGTCGAGATTCGCGGCGAGGCACGCAGTCACCGAGACGACAAGCTCGAGGCTCAAACCGCGCACATGCGAAAATGTTTCGAGGACGCCGCGGCCCGCCACAGCGTGACGATCGGCGGCAAGACCGAGAGAGCGCGCGTCGAGTTCACCGCGATACGCGAATACGAGGCGATGAACGTGCCCGACGCCTCGGCCATCGTGCGGCTGATCGTCGCCGCGGGGGAGCGTGTCGATGCCCGCGTGACCGTGACCGGCATGGGGGGCGGCTGCGATGCCAACATCCTCAACCGCCGCGGCTTCGAAGTCGCCAATCTCGGCACGGGCATGCGCGACATTCACACGGTCAAGGAGTGGCTCGACGTCAACGACATGGTGCTCGCGGCGGAGGTTCTACTCGAAGCGATCACGCTCAACGCAGAAAAGGGACCCGCTCCCTTTTCTGGCTCGTGAAAAAGCGGCCGGGTCCCTTTTCCGGGGTGCGATGTCCGAGGCGCTCAGGGACAAAGACGTCATTCGCGAGCTCTCGCCCGCGATTGCTTCTTTTTCGACAGCGCCCGATTCGACGAATGGGTGCAAACGTTCGCCGAGGACGGTCGACGCTGCCGGACGTTCCGAGAGCGCGCTCGCGAAGCGCTCCGGTCACCGACTCTTCACTCGGCAGGTCGCCTGCTTCGACTGCGGCGCGGGCCAATAAGCGGCGACCAGCACGACGGCTCCGAGCACGGCCATCGCCGCGCCGAAGCCGAAGGCCGCCGGCTGCCCGTATGCCTGCCAGATGGCTCCCATGGCGAGGCTCGCCGGCAGCGCCACGATGCCGACCGCCGCATTGTAGAGCCCGAAGGCCTCGCCCCGGCGCTCGGCCGGGGCGAGGTCGCTCACCAGAGCCCGCTCGGCCCCTTCGGTGAATCCATAGAAGAGTCCGTAGGCGACGAAGACGACCGACAGCCAGAGCGGGCTCGAGGCCGCGGCGAATCCCGCGTAGATGATCGCGTAGTAGCTCCAGCCCGCGACGATGATCGGTACCCGACCAACCCGATCGGAGAGGCGACCGAGCGGGTAGGCGCTCGCGACCTTCACGACGTGGAGCGCCGACCAGAGGAACGGTAGCAGCACGACGTCCACCCCCGCCTGCTCGAGACGGAGGAGCAGGAAGGCGTCGGTCGAGTTACCGAGCCCGAAGCAGAGAATCGCCAACAGCAGCCCATAGAAGCGCCGGCTCGCGGCCGCCGGCTTTCGGCCCACGGCGACAGGCGCCGCCGGCTCTTCGCCAACCGCAGAGGACCGATCGCCGAGAGCCGTTCGCGGCTCGCGGACCAGAGTCAGCGTGAAGAGCACGGTCGCGAGCCCGGGCAACGACGCGAGCAAGAAGAGCCAGCGATAGCTTCGGCCGACGGCGGCGAAAAGCACGCTCGCCAGCAGCGGACCGACGACCGCCCCGATATGGTCCATGGAACGGTGAAAGCCGAAGGCGCGACCCCGATCTTCCGGCGGAGCCGAATCGGCGAGCAGCGCATCGCGAGGCGCCGTCCGAACTCCCTTGCCCACGCGGTCGAGCAGGCGGATCGCGAGCACGTGCCACGGCGCCGTCGCCGCCGCCACGGCCGGCCGCACGAGGTTCGCTACCGCGTATCCCGCGACGACGAGCGGTTTCCGGCGGTGCCGGTCGGCGAGCCAACCCGACGGGATGCGCAGCAGGCTCGAGACGCTGTCCGCCGTGCCCTCGATTGCGCCGAGAAACGTCGGGCTCGCGCCGAGCACCGAGGTCAGGAATGCCGGCAACAGCGGAAAGATCATCTCGCTCGAGACGTCGTTCAAAAGGCTCGCGACGCCGAGCGCAATGACGTTCCGGTCGAGGCGCCGCGGGGACACTCAGAGCAGCGAGACGTCGAAGTCGGCTTCGACGTCGAAGTGTACGACGGCGCATGGCGGCCGCCCCGTCACGTCGCCGCGGACGTCGAACGTCACCGCGGAAGCGATCTCGCGAATGTCCGCGCCCGCGGCGACCGCGAGCACCTTCGCCTTCACGCCGCAACGCTTCATCGCAACCCCCCGCCCTTTTTCTAGCGATTCTGCGCCGCCCTCGCCATCCTCTTTCACGCTCGCCGGATGCGTTGACCCATGCGGAGCGATGCGCGAGCATCGCTCCGCATGGGCGATCACCAACTCATCGTCGGTCTGCTCTCGCCGTTCTCCGACAAGGTGCAGGCGATCTTTCGCTTCAAGGGAATCCCCTTCGAGCGCATCGAGCAGACGCCGAAAGTGACCGCCGAGCTCCTGGTTCCGAAGACCGGCAAGCACTTGATCCCCGGCC
>Ga0315273_10000430_pt1 | contig 43760 bp, 39 predicted proteins | sample YL17G02_0_MG_FD_205753 | JGI IMG/M metagenome (GOLD analysis project Ga0315273, IMG submission 205753) | Sediment microbial communities from Yellowstone Lake, YNP, Wyoming, USA - YL17G02_0 | ecosystem: Environmental > Aquatic > Freshwater > Lake > Sediment | place: USA: Wyoming | collected...
CCGCATCTCCGCCACACACCCTAAGGCCAGGGAGCTGAACCGGGCGGTGCTCATGGAGTCGGCGGTCGCCCGGGAGTACTACGAGATCATCCTGGGCGGCCTGCTGGAGTCGGGGGACCTGGAACCGGTGCGCAGCCACCTGCTGCGGGCGTCACCGGAGGGGCAGCGGGCGATCCTCCACAAGCTGCTGGCGACCGGAAGCGAAGAGGCCGGCGCTTTCCTGGAGTACTTCCAGGACAAGACGGGGCAGTTCGACACCAATACCCTGGGCTGCTACCTCTGCGCCTTCGAGCTGAAGACCTCTAACCCGCCCGCCAACTTCGTGGTGGAGCTGCTGGCCGGCTCCGACCCGCGGGCCACCACCTCCTTCCTGATTTCGCTGGCCAACTACAACGGCCGCATCCCCAATCCCGGCCGGATCTTCCGCCTGCTGCTCAAGCTGCCCTACGTGGACCAGGACACCGAGACGCACACGGGCAGCTTCATCGCCAGGCTCGTGGCGGAGGTCCGCTCCCACTCCCCGCTGCTGGTCAACGAGTTAGTGCTCACCACCTCGGCCAACCTGGAGGCCGTGTTCGTCAGGATCAAGAAGCAGCACATCTCCTTAAAGGGAATCAAGGAAAAAGAGGCGCTGCTGGCCGTGATTTTGGCCAAGCTCCTGGAGCAGTACGCCTCCAAGCAGCTGCTGGCCGATGTGCAGTCCCATTTCCGGACCGACGGCGGCTACAATCCCACGGCCCTCATCGCCCGCGTCAAGGAGGCGCTGATCTCCGCCCCCGAGGCCGAGCAGAACAAGCTCGACGCCTGCCTGCCGCTGTTCACCAGCTCCGACCGCCTGGTGCGGGTGAACTTCGCCCACACCCTGGGCAGAGCCAATCTGGCCGGCCCCGCGCTCCTGCGGCGCTTGAACCGCCTGATCCGCGTGGTGGGGATCCTGGAGGTCAGGGCCTCGGCCAAAAAGGTCATGGAGGTCTTGAGTTTCGCCCGCGAGGAACGGGTGAACTTCCTGGAGGAGTCCTCCGTGGTCACCCTCTGCCAGCTGCTCAACCGGGCGGCCATCGAGCAGGCCAAGGTGGTGTTCGCTTCCCCGACCAACTATCCCCACTCCCTCGCCGGCTACACCCGGGGGGCGCGCTACGTCCCCGCCAGGATCTTCGCCGCCGCGCTGCTCAAGCTCCTGCTGCAGCCCGGCCTCCCCGCCCGCATGCGCGACCTGGCCATCGATTCCCTGAAAAACATGGAACTGGAGGAGATCAAGGGCCTGCCGGCGGCGCTGATCCGGGCCGCGCGCCTGCCGGGGTTGGACCGCGCCCACCTCCAGGACCTTTCCGCGATCATCGCCCGCTACGGGGATTCCGGGATCGTGCAGCCCCTGATCGAGCTCACCGGCAGCGGCGACCACCAGCAGGTGGAGGCGGGGATCCGGGCCCTGCGGAACCTGGCCCGCCGGGAGCGCAACCTCCCCCTGGACGTGCTGACCCATCGCCTGTACCTGCTGCTGGAGCACAAGCAGAAGAACGTGCAGGTCGAGGCCCTGCTCACCTTGATCGTTCTGCAAGACGACTACGCCACCCAGATCCTGGACGACTACCTGCACTCCGAGGAGGAGGATTCCCTGGTCCAGATCCTGGCCAACCTGGATCGCCCGCTCTCGCGCGAAACGGTCAGCTTCCTGCTCAAGCTGCTGTCCGTGCAGAGCGCGGCGGTGCACCGCGAGCTGCGGCGCATCCTGCCCGAGCTCTGCCAGGGCAGTGGCGCGGAGGAGATCCGGGTCACCCTGGTGGCGGCGCTCAAGGGCAAGGAGGGCGCCGCCGCCGCGGCCATGCCCGCGATGTCCGCCCCCGAGTCCGGGCTGATCGAGCAGGCCAAGCTGGACTTCAAGTTCCGCCGCGAGAACGCCCAGGTGCTGACCGTGTTCTTCACCGACATGGTAGACTTCACCGGGACCAGCGCGCGCACGGCCGCCGTCAACCTGATCAAGCTGATCGGGGCCTTCGAGGGCATCACATTGCCGGCCATCGCCGCCCTGCGCGGCACCCTGGTCAAGAAGATGGGCGACGGCCTGCTGGCGGTGTTCAAGCACCCGCTGAACGCCGCCGTGGCCGCCGTGCTGATCCAGAAGAAGATCCGGGAGTACAACCAGATCCGCACGGACGCCGAGAAGTTCAACGTGCGCATCGGCTTGAACACCGGTATGGTGATCCGCAAGGACTCCGACGTGTTCGGGGACACGGTCAACGTGGCCGCCCGGATGCAGACCTCCGCCAGCCCAGGGGACATCCAGCTCACCCAGGCGACCTACGAGGAGATCAAGGAGTACGTGCGCTGCACGCGCCTGGGTGACCTGCAGCTCAAAGGCAAGGCCGATCCGGTCACCGCCTACTCCGCCGACGAGGTCCTGATCGACGTGAACCAGCTTCTGAGCGAAGCCCGCGAGGGCTCCCCCCAGGCCGCCGCCCCGGGTGCCCGGAACCTGGGCAACCTGAAGGAGTCGATGTTCCAGCCCGACTTCAAGGCGCCGGACGGGGGCGCCAGGCCTTCCCTGGAGGACCGCCAGCTGCGCAGCCTGCAGGGCCTGTTCAAGGATTTCGCCAGGGCCGCCGAGGACCTGTCCAAGGACTACCACGAGGAGTACGTCTTCAAGCGCTACCTGCAAGAGAAGTGGCGGGAGCTGTTTCCGCAATAGCGGCGTGAAACCCGACTACTGTCGGCGTGAAACCCGACTACTGTCGGCGTGTAAGCCGCAGTAGCGGGCTGCGCCCCGGCTACTGCCGGCGTAAAACCCGGCTACTGCCGGCCTGCGCGCACCCTTTGACTCTTTACCCGCGGGATGGTATAGTAGGCGCTGCAATTTGGAGGCATATTGGTAGGCAAAGAGCAGCGGATCAACGAGAAGATCCAGGTACGTGAGGTGCGGCTCATCGACGAAAAGGGTGAGCAGCGGGGGATCGTGCCCACCGTGGAGGCCATGGAGATGGCCCGCCGGACCGGGCTGGACTTGGTGGAGGTGTCGCCTACCGCGAGCCCCCCGGTCTGCAAACTGCTCGACTACGGGAAATACCGCTTCGAGCAGGAGAAAAAACTGCGCGAGGCCAAGAAGAAACAGAAGCTGGTGAAGCTCAAGGAAATACGCATGCAGCCCAAAATCGAGGGGCACGATCTGGCCTTCAAAACCAAGCACATCCAGGAATTCCTGAACGAAGGCTTCAAGGTCAAGGTCACGATCCGTTTCCGCGGCCGCGAGCTCGCGCACACCGAGCGCGGGCGGGTCGTTCTGAACAAGGTTCTGGAGTTCCTCGGGGAATCCTTCGTCGTGGATAAAACACCGGTCATGGAAGGCCGGATGATGTCGATGTTCATCAGTCCGAAATCCAAGAAATGAGAACAGGGAGACAGGGGTACCGTTGATGCCAAAGATCAAGACGCACAAGAGCGCGGCCAAGCGCTACAAGCTGACCGGCACGGGCAAGGTGCGCTTCAAAAAGCAGGGGCTGCGCCACATCCTGACCAAGAAGAACGCCAAGCGCAAGCGGCGCCTCAGGCTTCCGGCGATGCTTTCCAGCGTGGAAGAAAAGCGCGTGAAGCGCCTGCTGCCCTACGGTTGACGCGGAAGGAGTGAAAACAGAATGCCGAGAGCTATAGACGGAAGCAGAAGACGAAGCAGGCGGAAGAAGATCCTGGGCCTGGCCAAGGGCTTCTGGGGCGGACGCCGCAAGCTGTTCCGCGTGGCCAAGGGCGCGGTCATGAAAGCGGGGGCGTACGCCTATCGCGACCGCAAGGCCCGCAAGGGCGAGTTCCGCGCGCTGTGGATCACCCGCATCTCCGCGGCCTGCCGCGCGCAGGGCATGAGCTACTCCAGCTTCCTGCGCGGCCTCATCCTAGCCGGCGTGCAGCTGAACCGCAAGGCCATATCGAACATGGCCATCGAGGACCCGGCGGCCTTCACGGCCCTGGTCGAGAAGGCCAAGTCGACCCTGACGGTAGCGCCAGTATGATCAGCCTGGAGCAGATTCGCCTCTTGGAAGCCCGGATCCTCAAGGCGGTGGAGCTGATCCGAACCCTGAAAGACGAGAACAAGACCCTGCGCCGGGCCGTGAACGCGGCCCAGACCCGCATGCGCGAGCTGGAGAAGCTGGTCGGGGACTTCAAGTCCGATCAGCAGGAGATCGAGCAGTGCATCCTGCGGGCGCTGGAGAATCTGGACCGCCTGGAAGAGGAGGTCACGGAGAAGAAGGGCCGCCGCGAAGCCTCCCAGGCGCGCGGGGATGCCGGACGGGAACGCTCGCGAAGCGCCGAGGCGCGGGAGGAAGAGGCCAAACCGGAGGCGGCGGCTCCGGCGGAGGAGGCCGCGGCCCTGCCTCCAGGCTCCGTCGGTGCCGGCGAGAAAGAGCTGGACATCTTCTAGGCACCGGCGGTGGACGGGCGCAGTGTGGAGGTCAGCATCCTGGGCTCCTCATTCACCATCCAGTCCCGCTACGACCCTCGTTACATGAGCGAAGTGGTCGCGTACCTGAAAGAGACGATCCGGGAAATCCAGGCCGCTTCCGGCGTCCAGGACCCTCTCCAGATTGCCCTGCTGGCGGCGCTGAACGTGGTGGACGAACTGCTGCGGAAAAAGGGCGAAAACGCCCGAGAAATCGAGGAAATCACGGAGCGACTTATAGAGCAGATCGACAGAAGCCTTGTGGAAAATTGACCCTGCGGTGCCCGCGAGGGGGATGATTATCTTCTTGGGTCAAACCTGATCCTTGGGATTCCATATTTCGGGGTTGAATGCCTACCGGCGGAAGCCGAGAAACACGATGCCCCGACGCGGAAACCCACTTGAACAAGCTCGTGGTTCAAGAGGATGCTTCTCCGGACGGCACTCGCGGGGTTTTTTTACTCGGAAGAGCGCAGCACTTCCGCCGGATCCAGACGTTCCAGGTCGCAGCCCTCCACCGTGACGATCCAGGAGGCCAGGCGGTTGGCCAGGCGCGCGGAACGTTCAGCGGAAAAGCCCCGCAGCTGGCCGTACAGGTAGCCGGCCGCAAAGCAGTCCCCGGCCGCAGTGGTGTCCACGGTACGCACCGGGAAGCCCTCGATCCGGGACACCTGCCCGAAGAAATTGACCAGGCAGCCCCCCGCCCCGATCTTCATAACCGCCTGTGGGGCCAGTTCCCCGGCCAGCGCGGCCAGTTCGCCGTCATCCAGCCCTTCGCCCAGCAGCAGCCGAAACTCCTCCCGGTTGCCGAACAGCACGTTTACATGGGCGGGTATCCAGGAAAGGTACTGCTCGCGGTAGCGCCGCACCGCGTAGGGGTCGGCCAGGTCGAAAGCCACGCGCACCCCTGCGCGCAGGGCCGTGACCCCCGCCGCCAGCGCCGCCTGCCTCTGGTTTTCGGTATCCCACATGTAGCCGGTCAAGTACAGGTACCGCGAGGAACCGAGAAGCTCCCGGTCCAGGTCCTCCGGCGTGTACTCCCGGCAGGCGCCCAGGAAGGTGAACATGGTGCGCTCGCGGTCCGGGGTCACCAGGATGACCGAACAGCCGGTCGGCTGCTGCTTGCAGGCCAGGCGGGTGACGACCCCGGCGGAGGCGAGCAGCCTCTCGTACTCCTCCCCCTGCGGGTCGCAGCCTACCGCGCCGCTGTACGCGGGCGGAGGCACCGCTCCCGCGCGCGAAAGGCAGGCGATGGCCCGGACCGTGTTGGCGGCGCTCCCCCCCGGGATGCTGCGGTATTGCCCGGCCAGCCCCAGCACGCGGCGCATCTGGGGGTAGTCGACCAGGTTCATCGTGCCCTTCGGCGCCCCCACCGCGGCGATCACGGAATCCGCGACGGCGGCGACGTGGTCGAACAGGGGGTTTTCCAGCCCGAAAACCGAATACTCTGCGCTCAAAACGATATCCCTCATTGACAGGTCGCGTGAGGTTCAACTATATTAGCCCAGGTGCCCCGCGGCCGTCCAGGCACCAGAGGCGGAATCGTGATCACCAGCCATCAGCTAGCCAAGTATTACCAGAAATACAGCGGGAGCGAAGTGACCTTCACCAGGGAGGTGGCCCAGACCCTGCGCCTGCTGCCCCGGCAGGTGTTCCTAAAATGCCAGGCCGAAACCCTGCCCTGCATCATCTACTCCAGCTCCATGCGCACCGCCAAGGTGAGCGCCAACCTGCGCGCCGAGGCCCTGCAGCTCTTGCAGCAGTCCAGCGGCGCGCTGGCGCTGCGCTTCTGCTTCGCGCGCGACGCGAGCGAGGCGCCGCTGGCCTTCTTCGTGGCTGCCAGGCTGTCGGGCCAGACGGTGTACAACAAGGACGCCCCGGAGCTGTACTTTCTGTCCCTCGAGTACACGCACCGCCCCCCGGACGACCTGATCGAGATTCTGGGCGAGCTACTGGAGGCCAACAGCAACGCCCAGAAGAGAGCCGAGGAGCGCATCGAGGTGAGCCCGGCCAGCATGAAGCACCTGGGCCTGGAATCCCGCGAAGCCGCCCTGTTCGTGGACGGCGTGGAGAGGCGGTGCCTCCTCCGCGACCTTTCCTTCTCCGGCGCCAAGGTCCTGGTGTACGGCGAGCAGGAGGCCCTGCGGGACAAGCCGGTCCTGCTGGCCCTATGCCTCGCGGACCAGAAAACCCCTCTGACTCTGGCCGGGCGGGTGCTGCGCTGGGAAAGCATGGCCAACCGCGAGGACATCGGGGCGATCGCGATCCTTTTCGAGCCGGACGGCATCCCCATGCAGTACAAACTGGCCATCAACGCCTCCCTGCGCCAGCACCAGCACCCCGCCGGCGGGCCAAGGAGCTGAGCCTCCTGGACCAAGCCGACCCCCTGGCCCGCATCGCCTACCTTTCGATTGAAACGCTCGAGACCCGCACGGTCGGGGATTTCCGGCTGGACCCCGCCGTTCGCCTGCCCATCGAGCTGCCGTCGACCGACCGGCCGCCGACGCCCGAAGACATCAGCTGGCAGGCCATCATCGCGGCCATGCTAAAGATCCTGGCCTACCGCCCGCAGGCCAGCGAGGCCGACTACTACCGGCGCTTCATCCTGGCGGTGCAGCCGGGTATCAAGGAGGAGTTCACGCAGGCCGGGGTACTCCAGGCGGAGCGTGGCGAGCTGGACCTGGCGCTGGACATCTTCCACTCCCTGGCCGGCCTGTTCCCCGGCTGCGGCCAGACACGGAACAACCTGGCCCTGGTCTGCGAACAGAAGGCCGCTCAGCTCGAGGTCAGCGGCGAAGCGGGCGAGGCCGGGAGCCTGCGGGAGCAGGCTTTCGCCGCCTACAAGGCCGCGCTGGCCGCGGAGCCGGAGCTGGCCGCCTGCCACCTGAACTTCGCCCACTTCTACCTGCGCAGCGGCAACCCGGGCAAAGCCCGGCAGCATCTGGGCTTGTTCCTGAAGCATAACCACGACCCGGAACGGGTCGGGCAGGCGCGCGCGCTGGATCTCCGCCTGGAAGGCTACGAGCGGGTCGAGCGGACCTGCGCCGAGGCCTTCGACGCCATCCAACTGGGGCGCGAGCAGTCGGGGCTCGAGCTGCTCGCGCCCGTTACCCGGGACCACCCCGAGCTGTGGAATGCCTGGTTCCTGCTGGGCTGGGGCCGGCGCAGGCTGGGCAGGTACCGGGAGGCCCGAAAGGCCTTCGAGCGGACCCTGCTTCTGAACTCCGCCAACCCCGACGCCCTGAACGAGCTGGCCATCTGCCTGACGGAGCTGGGCGAGCCCGCGGAGGCCCGGCGGCGCCTGGAGGAGGCCCGCAGCCTGGACCCGGCCAACCCCAAGATCCTCTCGAACCTCGGCGTGGCGGCCCTGAGAATGGGCGACCAGGCCCAGGCCCGCCGGCTGTTCCAGCGGGTTCTGGAGACCGATCCCGAGGACCCCATCGCCCGACGGTACCTGGAAAAAGAGAATTAATTTTAAAGCTCGGAATGACGATCTAAGGATTAAGGCGAGCTTCGGCCTGCTCCACCCGGGGGGAGGGCCCACTTCGCCGCTATCGCTAGTATCGTCTTTTTTTAGGGGAGGTTTAGGGGAAACGCTGTAAGCGGGTCGCCCCGCCCGGAACAGACCGCGGGAACGGAAGCCCGCGGAAAAATTTATTCAGGGAGGATCTATGATCATCAATCACAACATGAGCGCTCTGTTCGCCCACAGGCAGCAGAAGCTCAACAGCTGGGTCCTGGACAAGAACATGGAGAAGCTGTCCTCGGGCCTGCGTATCACCCGCGCAGGGGACGACGCCTCCGGCCTGGCCGTGTCCGAGAAGATGCGCAGCCAGATTCGGGGCCTGTACCGCGCGGAGAAGAACGCCATGGACGGCATCTCCTTCATCCAGACCGCCGAAGGCTACCTGCAGGAGAACCAGGACATCCTCCAGCGCCTCAGGGAGCTGGCGGTCCAGTCGGCTAACGGCATCTACAGCACCGAGGACCGTATGCAGATCCAGGTGGAGATCTCCTCGCTGGTGGACGAGGTGGACCGGGTCGCCTCGCACGCCCAGTTCAACGGCATGAACCTGCTCACGGGCCGCTTCGCCCGGGAGACCGGCGAGAACATGGTAACCGCCTCCATGTGGTTCCACGTGGGCGCGAACATGGACCAGCGCGTGCGACTGTTCATCGGCACGATGACCACCGAAGGGCTGGGCCTGCGCAACCAGGCCAACAAGGAGATCGTGTCGGTCTCCACCCCCGACCAGGCCAACCGGGCCATCGGGCTGCTGGACGAGGCGCTGAAGACGATGAGCAAGCAGCGGGCGGACCTGGGAGCCTACCAGAACCGCCTGGAGTTCACCGCCAAGGGGCTGGCCATCGGCGCGGAGAACCTGCAGGCTTCCGAGTCCCGCATCCGGGACGTGGACATGGCCGAGGAAATGGTGCAGTTCACCAAGAACTCGATCCTGCTGCAGTCGGCCACGGCCATGCTGGCCCAGGCCAACCTCAAGCCCCAGACCATATTGCAGCTTTTGGGGTAGAGGGCTATAATTAAGAAGAGGGCTATAATTAAATTGTAGAGTTTCGCCGTTCTGATCTTTGAAAATCCTCACCCTCCCGCCAGTTATGCGAGGAAAAGGGATCCGTCGAGCAGCGCCGGCCGTAAGGCCCGGGGCCCCCAGGCCGGCCGCTCTTGAGGATCTCCTTGCCGGACAGGGAAACAACGGGAACGGCCGCGGAGCCAAGCGCGAGAACCTCCGCGGGAACCTTGTCGGCATAGGAAGAGAAAGGCAGGGAAGCCTTTTTCAGTAGGATCAAGGAGGGTGAGATGATCATCAATCACAACATGAGTGCGCTGTACGCCAACCGGGTGCTCAAGTTCCAGAACTGGGAAGTGAACAAGAACATGGAGAAGCTTTCCTCTGGAATGCGCATCAACAAGGCGGGCGACGACGCATCGGGACTGGCGGTCTCCGAGAAACTGAGGTCGCAAATCCGGGGCTTGAATCAGGCGGGGAGGAACATTGAAAACGCCGTCTCCTTCATTCAGGTTTCGGAGGGGTACCTGGCGGAGACCCACGACATCATGCACAGGATCAGGGAGCTGGCGGTCCAGTCCGCCAACGGCATCTATTCCGACGAGGACCGGATGCAGATCCAGGTGGAGGTGTCTCAGCTGGTGGACGAGGTCAACAGGATCGCCTCCCACGCGCAGTTCAACGGGATGAACATGCTGACCGGCTCATATGCCAACCCCGAGCTGGGGGGCACGGATGTCCGGCAGATGTACTTCCAGGTAGGCGCCAACATGGACCAGAGGGAACGGGTGTTCATCGGGACCATGACGGCCCAGGCCCTGGGGCTCCAGGGCACGACTGCCAGGGACACGATCTCGATCTCGACGCCGGAACAGGCCAACCGGGCCATCGGCCTGGTGGATGAAGCCATGAAAGTGGTTTCCAAGCAGCGGGCGGACCTAGGTGCGTACCAGAACCGGTTCGAGATGGCCTCCAAGGGTGTGGCGATCGCCGCCGAGAACATGCAGGCGGCCGAGTCGCTCATCCGCGACGTGGACATGGCCTACGAAACCGTGCAGTTCGTGAAGAACAATATCCTGGTGCAGACCGGTACAGCGATGTTGGCGCAGGCCAACCTCAAGTCCCAAAGCGTGCTGCAGTTGCTGGGCTAGAAAGTAGAGAGTTTTTCAAGCTTCGTTCCCGGAAGGAGAGGTTTCTGGACGTCACCTCTCTAGCTACCCGATGGGGGGGGTCGCGCACCTCCCCGTCCATTTTCTTTCACGGAGGAAAGACCATGGAAATGAAAATTCCAACCATAACAGGCTCCCCGGTACCGCCGGAGTTCACTGTCGCCCGGCATGAACCGCCGGCGGGAACGGAAGCCCGCGGCGCCTCCGTCCACCAGGCCGAGCCGGTTTACAGCGCCGAGGAGATCCGCCGCTCCGCGCAGCTGCTGGAGCAGACCTTCAGGCTGTTCAACAAACGCCTGCGCTTCAGCGTGAACCAGGAGATCAACCGGGTCGTCGTCAAGGTGGTCGACACCAAGACCGATAAGCTAATAAAGGAGATTCCGCCGGCGGAAATTCAGCGGCTGATCGCCAAGATCAAGGAGACGATCGGCCTGCTGTTCGACGAGCAGATTTAAAGTTCATCAGGATTCATGTCCGACCTGAGCATACCCGGTGTAACCAACAAGTATAATACCGAGAAAAGCATCCAGGCCCTGGTCGAGACGGAACGCGTCCCCCTCAAGCGCCTGGAGGCTGACCGCGAGACCCTGCAGGGTCAGCGCGGCGCCTGGTTGACACTGAACCAGAAAATGACCTCCGTCCGGGAAGGCGCCCGGGAACTGTACGGCTTCCAAAACCCCTTCAACAACAAGCTGGCTCAATCCTCGGACGACTCCATCCTGACGGCCACCGCGGCGCGCACGGCGCAGGAGGAGAAGGTCGAAATCCGGGTCAAACAGGTCGCCGCCGCCGACCGTTTCCTTTCCCGCTCGCTGGCGCGCGACCTCAAGGCCCCCGCGGGCCTGTACCGGTTCACGCTCGGAGCCGAGGAGGTGAAGGTGAGCTTTCGCGGCGGCAGCCTGCGGGAGCTAGCCGCCGCCATCAATGCCAAGGGCGGCAGCCTCCTGGCCGCCTCGGTTGTGGAGGACACCCCGACCACGCAGGTTCTGGTGATCGAGTCCAAGAAGACCGGCGCGGCCAACCCGCTGGCCCTGCACGACCAGGCTGCCGCCTTCGCGGTCCAGATCGGCCTGCTGGAGCGCTCCCCCACCGCAGGCCGCGCTCTGGAGATCAGCCCCGGGAGCGTGACCGCGGCGCAGGGCACGAAGATCTCCGAGGGGGTGCTCAGCTTGAGCCCCGGCGCGGAGGCCCGCCTGCCCATCCAGCCCCCGGTCTCCCTCACCGGGTCCATGGTGCTGTCCCTCGAGGTGCGGGTTTCTATCCTGCCCGCAGAGGCCTTTCAGAAACCCTCCGCCCCTCCCGGACCGGCCATCCCGGACACCGGCGGGATCGAGTTCCAGGGCATCCGCGTCGAAAGCGCCCGCTCCCGCACCGTGCTGCCGAGCTGGGAGGAGCCCAAAGCTCCCGTACGGGTCGACGATCCGGCCGTGCTCTTCGCCGAGGCTCAAGGCCGCAGCGTGGGCCTGCCCCCGCTCAAGGACTCCCCCGAGTTCTACACCGTGGAGGTCGGCCCCGGGGAACTGCCCGGCGAGCTTTCGGCCCTGGTCCTGCGCAACCGCAACACCCACCGGGTCGTGGAGGTGCGGGGCGTGCGCATCTACGACAAGGCGGCCCGCGGCGACTTCCGGCCGGCCCGTCCCCTGTCCACCGCCAAGGACGCGGTCATCGAAATGGACGGCGTGGAGGTGAGCCGGCCGGAGAACACCCTGAGCGACCTGATGCCGGGGGTGACCCTGAGCCTGCACTCCGCCGGCGAGAAGCCGGTCAGCCTCGACGTGCACAAGGACCTGGAATCCATCAAGAACTCCCTGATCCGGTTCTTCGGCAACTACAATGACCTGCTCACCCGGGTGGACATCCTCACCCGCAAGGACGAAGCGGTGATCCGCGACGCCCAGTTCCTGAGCGACCAGGACCGCGCGCAGGCGGCCAAAGAGCTGGGACTGTTCACCGGCAACACCACCCTCATGCAGCTGAAAAGCAGGCTGCAGCGCATCATGATGGACCCCTACCCCACCGACGGGGGCCGCGAGCTTTCCCTGCTGGCCCAGATGGGGATCACCACCTCCGCGGGCGCGTTCCAGGCCGGCGGCGCGATCAACAAGAGCCTGCTGCGCGGCTACCTGCAGATCGACGAGGCCAGGCTGGAGCAGACCATCAACCGCAACCCGCAGTGGGTCCGGCAGCTATTCGGCTACGACCGGGACAAGGACCTGGTCGTGGACTCGGGGGTGGCCTTCGTCACGGACACCTACCTCAAGTCGTACGTGGACACCGGCGGCATCGTGGCCGGCAGGGTCGGCGCCCTGGCCGACAACCTCACTCGCAAGGCCCGGGAGATCGAGTCCTACAACAAGCACCTGGTGGAGTACGAGGAGGGGCTGCGCCGCAAGTTCGGGATCATGGAGGGGGCGCTGGACACCCTGGAGCAGAGCTCACGGACGATCGAGAACCTGAACAGGCGCCAGGGGCAATAGGAGAGCCTTTTGGAGATACGGATCAACGATCAGCCTCTGGACTTCAGGCTGGAGAACGAGCGGACCCTCGGCGAGGTGGTCCGCGGCCTGGAGCGCTGGCTGGCCGGCTCCGAGCTGGTCCTCTACGAGGTGCGCTGCGCCGGCCGGGATCTGCTCGGCGCCCCGCCGCAGGAGTGGGAAGCCACTCCGCACGGGGAGGTCGAGCGCCTGGAGCTCACCGTCCGCCATGCCTCGGAGGTGCGCCTGGCCAACCTGCGCACCCTCCTGGAATACCTCGAGGCGGTGCGCGGCTTCACGGCCGGCCCCGAGGCCCGCAGCGCGCAGGAGCTGCTACGGGGATACCCCCTTTTCGTCGAAAGCCTGCGGCGCCACTTCAGCGAAGCGGAAACCGGCGGGGAGCTGGCGGACCTGGCCGTTCTCGGCGGCCGCCCCGAGGCCCTGCTCGCCCTGTCCCCCGAGCTCCGTGACAGGGTGGACGGCGCCGCGGCGAGGCTCGCGGAGCGGATCGCTGGCCGCCTCGCGGAGCTGGACGACCCGCGCGCGGCCCTGCGCCGCCTTTCCACGGAGTTGGAGGCCATGGCGGCCGGCATCAGCGAGGTCTCCGTGTTGCTGGCTACCGGGCGGGATCGCCAGGCCATGGAGGCGGTGGTGCGCTTCTCCGAGTTCTGCCAGCGCCTGCTGCGGCTGCTAGCGGGGCTCGGGGTGCCGGAGGTGGGCGGCCTGAAGCCCCGAGAGTACTTCACCGAGCTCAACCGGGTGCTCGGCGAGCTGGCCGCCGCCTTCCAGGCCAGGGACACGGTGCTGATCGGCGACCTGCTGGAGTACGAGATCGCCCCGCGCCTCAGGCAGCTGCAGGGGGTGCTGTGATACCGTGGGTCCTGCTGCAGGGGCGCTACCAGTTCCTCCCGACCGCGGACAACCGCACCACTTCCCTGTTCGTCCTGATCGCAGGCGCCGTGGTCCTCCTGCTGGTGGTGGGCGGGGTGGTCGCCTCCCGGAGCCGGCGCTACCTGGATCCGGAAAGCCGGCGCAAGTACAGCCGCTTGGTCTTCCAGAAGATGGCCCGCAACATCGGCCTGGCCAAGATCCACATCGATTACCTGGAATACCTGGTCCGGGTCTGCAAGGTGCAGCAGCCCTTCCTGGTGTTCTCCAACCCCGGCCTGCTGGACGACCTGCTGCGCAAGGGCATCTACTCCCTGCAGCAGAACGCCGCGCTGAAGCCCGAGGACCGGGAAAAGCGCATGGGTCACCTGTTCCAGATCAAGCAGATCATCGAGCGCAACGCTAAGCGCGGGATCGGCATCAAGTCGACCAGCTTCCTGAAGATCGGGCAGGGCCTCGCCCTCAGCCCCCAGGCAGGCGGGCAGTATCAATGCCGGGTCATGTCCAACATGCGCGACCTGCTGGCGGTGAGCTCTCCGGCCGGCGAGTCGGGCACCGCCGTGCGCTGGCCGCGCGGCACCCGGGTGAAACTTTCCTTCTGGCGCGAGGGGGACGCCGGCTACGGGTTCGAGAGCAAGGTCGTGGCCTACGACACCATCAAAGGCGTGCCCTGCATCCTCATCCAGCACTCCAAGAGCCTGCGGCGGGCGCAGCAGCGCAAGTTCCGGCGTAGCCCCTTGAACCGCCCCTGTTTCATCTACCCGGTGCACATCGTGGAGCGGCAGGAGGGGCGCACCACGGAGCGCAAGGCCCTGGTGCAGACCGCCCGGCGCCTGCTCGGGCACCTTTTGGACATCTCGGCGGGCGGCTGCTCCATCTCCAGCCTCTCCCCTCTGCCGGCCGGCAGCCTCTGCAAGCTGGAGTTCGAGATCCGGCGCCAGAGCCGCATCGTGGTGTTCGGCAAGGTCAAGCGCACCCGCGGACTGAAATCGCAGCACGGGGGGGTGATGCACCTGATGTTCACCACCCTCTCCAGCCAGCACTTGAACCAGATCTACACCTTCGTATACGGCTACTCCCCACCGGGCTCCTCGCCGCACTCGGCCGCCCGGCCGCGTTGACCCTCCCCGCGGGATCACGTACCATGGCCCGGTGCAAGCCGAGCTGATTAGCCGCGACCCGGAAGCGACCGTCCTGGCGGGCAGGCGCATCGGCGAACGCCTCCAGCCGGGTGACGTTCTTTCGCTGGAAGGCGTGCTGGGCTCCGGCAAGACCACCCTGGTCAAGGGGATCGCCCTGGCCCTGGGGATCGACGAGCCGGTCTTGAGCCCCACCTTCACCCTGATGTCCCTGTACCCCGGCCGGCGCGGGGGGCGGGCGGTGAACCTGGTGCACATCGACCTTTACCGCATCCGCCACGAGCGGGAGCTGGAGGACCTGGGGCTGGAGGAGGCTCTCGGCGCGGAAGTGGTCACCGTCATCGAGTGGGGCGATAAGGCGCACACGTTCCTGCCCCCGGAAACCCTGCGCCTGCGTTTCGAGCTGCTGCCCGACGGCGCTCGCCGGCTCCTGCTCACGGGTCTGGACCTGTGAACGTGCTGGCCGTGGACACGGCGACCGAGGCCCTGGGCCTCGCCCTGCGCGCCGGGGAGCACTCCCGGGCCGAGCTCGCCCTGGCCGGCTTCCGCCACTCCGAGACCCTGCTGCCGCACGTCCGCCGCCTGCTGGCCGACGAGGGCCTCCTGCCCGCCGACCTGGACCTGATCGTCTGCTCCCTGGGGCCCGGTTCCTTCACGGGCATCCGCATCGGGCTGGCCGCGGTCAAGGGTCTGGCCTTCGCGGCGCGGCCGGGCGGCACCCCGCTGGTCGGGGTCTCCACCCTCGAGGGCCTGGCCTGGCGGCACCGGCACCTGCCCTGCCCCGTCGCCGTCGTGAACGTGACGCTGCGCCGCCGCTTCCACGCGGGCCTTTTCCGGCGGGGGCTGCTGGAAGGGGATTTCCTGGAGGAGGAGCTGGCCGGGCTGGCCGAGCGCCTGGCGGCGGAGCCGGCGCTGCTGCTGGCAGGCTCGGGGGCCTCACGGCTCTACGAGCTGCTGGCCGCCAGGCGCGGGCAGGCGGGGCTTCTGCTGGACGCCTGCCCGGCCCCGGCCGACCCCCTGGGGCTGCTGGAGGCCGGGCTGGCGAGGTACAGCATGCACGGCGCCACGCCGGAACCCGCGCCGCTGTATCTGCGCAAAAGCGAGGCCGAGATCCACCTGCGCGGGAGCTAGGTTTTTTTCTTGTCCTGCTTGCTGCTGTCCAGGAGCCGGTCCAGGTCGGGCAGCGAGGCGGGGCGGGCCCGGGCCGCCTCGATGTTCTCCTGCTGGATGGCTTCGTAGACTTCCTGGCGGTAGACCTTGATGTGCCCGGGGGCCTGGATGCCGATCTTGACCTGGTCCCCCTTGATGTCCACGACCGAAATCTCGATCTGATCGCCGATCATGATGCGCTCGTCGATCTTGCGGGAGAGCACCAGCATGCCTGGCCTACTTTTCCCGCACCTGGGCGAGCTCGGCCAGGATGGGGTGCCGCACCTGCCAGCGCGGGTCGTCGGAGATGGACTGCCTGCCGGTGCGGGTCTCCTTGTTGATGATGAGCGGCCCCTGGAGGTTGGCGGTCGTGCCCCGCGGATCGTCGGGAACGGTGACGATCGCGAACACCAGGGCGTCCTCGGGCTTCAGGATGCCGATCTCCGCCAGCTCCTCGGGGGCGACCGACAGGCTGTAGTCGGGGCGGAAGACCCTGGGGTCGATCAGCACGAAGGCGATCTCCACCACCTCCAGGGACTGCAGCCAGTAGAAGGGCGCCTGCTCGGCGTCCAGCAGCGCGTAGTCGTGCAGGCTCTCGAAGCCAAGCACTCCGAAGGGGAAGCGGAGCCGCTGGCGCTCGTCCAGCTCCATGGTCCCGAAGGGCTTGGTGAGGATCGTGGCCACGGCTTTACCTCAGGAAGTCCAGGAGGGTCGGCCGCAGGATGCGGGCGGCCGTGGCCAGCGTAGCCTGGTGGGTGTACTCCAGCATCTTCAGCTCGGTGATCGCCTGGCTTAAGTCCAGGTCCCGCTCCTGCGAATCCAAGCGGGTGTATTCCGGCTTTTCCCAGGCGAGGCGCTTGCCGGCGACCTCCAGGCGGGTGTCCCGCGCCCCGATCTCGGCCAGGTGGGCGGTGAGGGTCTCGATGGAGTCGTCGATGCCCCTTAAGGCCGAGCCGCCGACCGCCTCCTGGTCGCCCCGGTACAGGCTGCCACGCAGGTGCATCATCATGTCGAACACCGACCCGCCGTAGACCGCCGCGGAATCCGCCGAGTTCAGCGGCGGGGACCCGTCGCCCCGGGACAGCACGCCCAGGTCCTGCAACACCTCCCCCACGTCCTCGGCCCAGATCTGGTGCGGGTAGGTCCCCTCCAGGGCCAGGGAGTTATTCACCGGGTCCAGGCGCGCTTTCACCGGTGCTTGAGAGCCGTTGATCCGCTCGATGATCGCGAAGACGTTGTCCCCCTGGAATAGATCGATCTGCACCCCATCGATGCGGATGGCGGCGTTGCGTTGCACCCGGTAGCCGGTGGCATCCTGCGCGGCGAAGATCTGCTGCTTCTCCGCCCAGAACACCTGGTTGCCGGGCAGCGTGTAGTCGCTCACCTGTAGCTCATCGATTTCGGCCTGGCCCCGCCCGATGTCCCCGACGTACTCTACGCCGGTGATCACCTCCGTCCCTCGGCTGCCTTCCACCCGGCCGTTGTGCACCCGGAAGGGCTCGGTGCGGGCGCGGTGGCCGGAGAACACGTAGTTGCCCTGCCCGTTCCTGGCATTGGCCACCCCGAGCAGCTCGCCGAGCAGCTGGTTCACCTCGTCGCCCATGTAGGCGAGCTGCTCCCGGCTGTAGATACCGTTGGCCCCCTGCACGGCCAGCTCGCGGACGCGCTGCAGCACGTCCAGCCCGGAGTTGAGGTTCCCCTCGGCGATGCTGAGCTCGCCTCTGGCCCGGGTGACGTTCTGGGAGTAGCGCTCCAGGCGGGCCTCCCGGGATTGGAAGCGCGTGGAGTGCCCAGTGGCCAGCGGGTCGTTGCGCGGGTCCTTGATGCGGGTCTGCGCGGCCATCTTGTTCTGCGCCTCGTTCAGCTGCCACTCCCGCAGGCGCAGGTGGTAGCTCAGGTCGTAGTTGGGCAGGTTGGTGCTGATCCTCTTCATGTTGGCTTATACCCCCATCCGGTTAATGATCGTGTCAATCATCCGGTCCGACTCGGTGACGAAGCGGGCCGCGGCCGAATAACCGTGCTGGTACTTGATCATGTTGGCGAGCTCCTCGTCCATGTTGACCCCCGACAGGCTCTCGCGCAGGTCCTTCAGGTCCTTCATCACCAGGCTCTGGGTCTGCAGGGCCAGCTCCGCGGTCTCGCCCCTGAGGCCGATCTCCGTGGCCGCGGCCGCGAAGTACTCGTCGAAACTGCCTGTGGCGCCCAGCATGACTGGCCGGGTGCGCAGCTGCGCGATGGCTAGGGCCGCCGAACCGTCGCCCAGAGCCTCGCCGCGCCCTGCCTGGGAAGCGGCCACGGAAAGGGGGTCCCGGGCCAGGGCCGGGTTCACCTCGATCCATCCCGCGGGGTGCGACTGCGGGGCCACGGCGAAGGCGGTCGCGGGGCTTAAGGCGAGCACCGCATCGGCGCCGCCCCAGTCGAACGCCCCCTGCGGGCCCGCGGCGGCGAGCATCCCCGCGTAGCCGACCAGGAGCTGCCCGGAGTCCTCCACGTGGCGCAGCACGAAGTCCGGGTCGTTCGGGGCTTCGGAAGGCACTCCTGTGAGTGTCAGCTCGCCCGCCTGGCTCAAGCGCGCGGCAATCTCGGCCCCCGAGGTGTTGATGCGGCGTACGAGGTCCTCCACCGTGTCGGTAGGGTAATACTCCACCGTCACCCGCCCTGCGACCGCAGTCGGGCCGGCCGAAAGGGTCAGGGTGCCGGCGAGGCCCACCTGCTCCCGGGCCTCCAGGCGGTTAGAGCCGCTCAGGCGGAAGATGTAGCTGGAATCGTATTCCCCGTCGCCGTTGCGGTCGTAGTTGCCGGCCAGGTTGTTGAGGAAGGGCTGCTCCCGGAAGAAGTCCAGGCCCGTCCTGCCGTTCAGGCCGTAGGCCCGGCGGTGGATCTCGTTGACCAGGTCGATGAAGTTCACGGTCAGCAGGTCCAGCTTTTGGATCTCCTCCCGCGTATCCAGGTCGCGCAGGCCCAGCAGCGCCGCGAGCTTGCCGCCGCGCGGGGCCACCTCGTCGGGGGTGCTCTCCCACATGACCCGGGAGTAGCTCTCGTTATCCGGGTCGGGCACTGCGGCCAGCGGCTCCCAGTGCCGTCCCTGCACCAGGTGCCGGCCGCCGGTGTAGACCACGAACTCGTCCGGGTCCTGGTAGCCGGTGGTGATGTCGACGAGCTCCGCCAGGCGGCCCACCAGCAGGTCGCGCCGGTCCAGCAGGTCGTTGGGGTTGTCCCCCAGGGCCTTGATCTTCACGATCTGCTCGCTCAAGCCCGCGATCTCCCGGGCCAGCTCGTTGACCTGCGTCACCACTGCCCGCACGTCCCCCTCGAGCATGTCGCGCGTTTCCTTGAGCCGGTTGAAGCGGCTGTGCAGTCCATCGATCAGGGCCTCGCCGCGCTCCAGCACCGCCTGCCGGGCGCCCACCTCCGTCGGGTTGACCGAGAGCTCCTGCCAGGCCGACCAGAAGCGGTCCAGCAGGGTGCGCACGGACAGCTCCGTGGGCTCATTGTGGATCTGCTCCAGCAGCAGGACATACTTGTCGCGGGCCGCCCAGAAGCTCTCCCCGGAGGCCTCCGCAACAATGCGCCCCTCCAGCAGCATGTCCCGCACCCGCTCGATGCGGCTCACCTCCATGCCCTGGCCCAGCTGCCCGGGGCGCAGCTCGCGGTTGTACTGCGGCATGTAGAGGGGCTCGAAGGCCTTCATCTCCACCCGCTGGCGGCTGTAGCCCTCCACCGAGGCGTTGCTCAGGTTGTGCCCGATGGTGTTCAGGCCCAGGGTGTGGCCGATCAGGCTGCGCTTGCCGATCTCGATTCCGGTGAACGTCGAAGGCACTTATTACCCTCCTAGTACTTGCGGTCCAGCATCAGGGACTCGTCGGCCGTGGACCTGGCCCGCCCGGAGCGGGAGTACAGCCGGCCTTTGCGGTGGGGGTATAGCTCCTCCAGCACCTGGTGGCGCGCCTGTAGCGCCGAGCTCACGTAGTAGCCCAGCAGTCCCGAAGAACCCTTGACCCGGACCACGGCGATCTTGAGCCGGCGGGCCAGCTCCCGCAGCTCGTCGCGCTCGGGGGCCTCCAGGCGCTCGGCCACCTGGTCGAAGCGCTCCTCGGCGGGCAGAAAATGCTCTGCCTTCAGGGCGCGGAAGGCCTCCACCCGGGCGGTCTCCGCCGTCTCCACCTCGCCGGCCAGGTTCCTCAGAGCCGCGATGCCCTTTTCCACCGCGTCCCAGTTGTGCTTTCCGATGATCCGTTGCAGCTCCTGGAGGCGGGCTGAGTAGTCGTTCAGCAGCCCGGCCTCCACGTCCATTGCCTTCGCGAGTGATCTGGCGTGCACGAGTGTCTCCTTATATTTGATTGTCGGTAGGGGGGAATCTTTATTGAGCGATTCAGGGGCGCTGGCGGGCGAGGCGACCCTCGTCCTCCCGCAGCAGGCTGCTCTCCGGAACAACCAGCAGGGCCCGGCGCAGCACGACCAGGGCCTCCTCCAGGCGCCGGGCGTTCACCAGGCTCACCACCTGGTTGTGCACGTACACCTCGTAGCCGGCCTCAAGCGCAGCCTCCGGCCCCAGCTCCTCCAGCCCCCGGCGGAGGATCTCCGCGGCTTCGGCGAAATCGCGGCGGGAGGCTTCCTGGGCGCGCAGCTGCCGGATCGTCACCCCCAGGCTACGCCACGGTTGATCGGAAAGCTCCCCGCGGGACCGCCGGGCGTCGATCAGGCGCTGCGCCTCCTCCAGACGGCGGCCGGCGATCAGGGACACCGCCCAGTTGTGGAGCAGGTCCTCGCGCAGCCTGCCGAGGCGCGGGTCCTCGAGCCGACTGCCCGCCTCCTCCAGGAAGCGCACGCCCTCCTCGTAGCGGCCGGCCAGGCCGTGCGCGGAAGCTACGTTCAGGCAGGACAGGGCGAGGCGCTCGCGGGACTCCGGGTCCCGGCGCAGCAGGTCCGCGTCCACGGCGGGCTCCAGTGCCTCCAGGTACCGCCCCCGCTCGGTGGCGTAGGCGTTGCGGTTGTACAGGATCAGCGAGAGCAGTCCCTTGTCCCCCAGCTCCCTGCGGCGGCCGTACTGGCCTGGGGGCACGTAGCTGTAGCCGGTCACGCGCCCGAAGCTGTCCGTGAACTCCTTGCGGGAGCCCGGGTCGAATCCGTAGGGGGAGGTGGTCTCCACGTCGTAGCCCGCGGCGCCCACGAGGACCCGGATCAAGGCATGGTCGGGCGTCTGCACCGCCCGGAAATCCAGCCCCAGGTAGCGGGCCAGCAGGCCGTAGAGCACCGCCGAGGAGACGCAGTTGAAGCGGCCGGTGGCCAGCAACTCATCAAGGCGCGTCTGCCGCTCGTCGTACTGGCGGAACACCTCGCGGTGCAGGATCGCCAGCAGCCCTTCCGCCCTGTCCCGGGGCGCTCGGGACCCCAATTCCGCAGCCGCCGCCTCCGCCAGCGCCCCGGCCCGCCCGCGCGCCAGCTCCAGCTCCCGCCCCTGGGCCCCCGAGAAGCTCAAGGCCGCCTCGAGGAAGGCTTTGGGCTCAAGGGGCTCCTTCAGCTGGGCGAGGCTCACCGCCGCCTCGGAGGGCTGGAGGCCCTGCTGGGCGTGAAGGACGGCGGGGGTGAACAGCAGCGCCAGCAGAGTCAGCAGCCGGAGCCGTGAGGCCGGGCCCTGCCCCGGGGGTGCCGGCACCAGTCCCTGCAGCAGTTCCATGTTTTTCAATTTATTGGTATCCTGGCGGCAAAGCAAGAAACTGCAAGTCAGCGGAGGCGAGCATGAAGGCCGATCGGGATCTGATCATCATCGGCGCGGGGGCGGCAGGCCTGACCGCCGCGCAGTACGCCGCCAGGGCGAACCTGGCCCCGCTCCTGTTGGAGGAGCTGGCCAGCGGCGGGCAGGCTCTGCTCATCGACCGACTAGAAAACTACCCGGGCTTCCCGGAAGCGATCCCGGGCACCGAGTTGAGCCGGCTTTTCGAGGAGCAGGCGGCGCGCTTCGGCACGGAGGTCCAGTACACGGGGGCGCAGTCCGTGACGCAGAGCGACGGGGTATTCACGGTACACACCGACAACGGCCCGCTCACCTGCCTGGCGGTGATCCTGGCCACGGGCGCCAAGCACCGCACGCTGGACGTACCCGGGGAAAAGGAGTTCACCGGCAAGGGGGTGTCCTACTGCGCCACCTGCGACGGCCCCTTCTTCAAAGGCAAACCCATGCTGGTGGTCGGCGGCGGGGACGCGGCGTGCGACGAGAGCGCTTTCCTGGCCCACCTGTCCGACTCGGTGCTGATGGTGCACCGCCGGGAGCGCCTGCGCGCCCAGCGGGCCCTGGCCGAGCGCACCCTGCGCAACCCCCACATCCGGGTGCGCTTCAACACGGAGCTCCAGGAGATCCGCGGCAGCGCCAAGGTGGAGGAGGTCGCCCTCCTGGACAACAAGACCGGGAGCACCTTCGCCGAGAAGACGGCGGCCGTGTTCGTTTTCGTCGGCTCCCTCCCCCAGACCCGGGTGGTCGAGGGCCTGGGCGTGAAGCTGGACGAGGCCGGCTACATCCAGACCGACCAGCGGATGCAGACCAGCGTGCGGGGCCTGTTCGCCGTCGGGGACGTGCGCGCCACCCCGTTCCGCCAGCTGGTGGTGGCCGCCGGCGAGGGGGCCGTGGCCGCCCACGCCGCCGCCCAGTACATCGACGAGCTCAAGGGGGACGCCTACCGGTGAAGCTGCGCGGGCAGGTTCCCTTCCGCCTGATCCGCCAGGCGCCGGGCGACGGGCAGGAGAACATGGCGGTGGACGAGGCGCTGGCCGCCGGCGCGGGGGAGGGCCTGTCCCCGCCCACGCTCCGGTTGTACGGCTTTTCGCCGCCGACCCTGTCAGTGGGGCGTTTTCAGCGCGCCCGGGAGCTGCTGGACCCCGCGCGCCTGGCGGCTGAGGGCATCACCCTGGTGCGCCGGCCCACCGGCGGCCAGGCGGTGCTGCACGACCGGGAGCTCACCTACTCGGTAGTTCTGGGACGGGAGCACCTGGAGCCGTTCTCCAAGCGCGAGATCTACCAGTTCATCGCCGGGCTGCTCCTGAGCGGCCTGGAGGCCCTGGGCATCCGCGGCCAGTCCAGCCGAGCCGCGCTGGGCAGCCCGCACAACCCGGACTGTTTCCGCTCCACGGGGCAGTACGAGATCGCCGACGCCGCTCACCGCAAGCTGATCGGCAGCGCCCAGGTGGTGACCCGGGGATTCTCGCTGCAGCACGGGGCTATCCCCCTGGACGGCTCCTACCGCCGCATCGAGGGCTACCTGCGCACCGCGGCCGGGCGGGAGCACGGCCTGCCCTCCTCCCTGGGCGAGGAGCTGGGCCGCGAGGTGAGCTACGAGGAGGCAGCGGCGGCCCTCGCCCGCGGCGCGCGCTACGCGCTGGAGCGTCAGGGGCTCACCCTCCAGCCCGGGGAGCTCACCGCGGAGGAGCGGGAGCGCGCGGCCGCGCTTCTGGCCGCCAAGTACTCGCGGGACGAATGGAACCTTCAATATTGAGGCGCCTGCTGCCGGCGCTGGCACTCGCCTGCTGGGCCGTGTTCCCGGCCTCCGCCAACCCGGGCGCCGTCAACCCTTCGCGGGCTTTCTGGGAAACCCCGCCCGCCGCTCTGCCCGCCTCGCTCGCCGCCGGCATGAGTGACGAGGAGCTGCTCGGCCAGTCCTTGATGATCGGCTACCTGGGCGAGGCTCCCTCCGGCGAGCTGCTGTCCTGGATCCGCCGGCGCAGCCTGGGCGGGGTGAAGATCTTCACGCGCAACGTGGACACCCTGGAAGGCCTGGCCCGGGCCATCCGGGGAATGCAGGAAGAGGCGGCGCGCACCCGCCTGGGCATCCCGCTGTTCATTTCCACCGACCAGGAAGGCGGCTGGGTGCGCCAGGTGAAGGCCGGCACCTCGGAGACCCCCGGGAACATCGCCCTGGGGGCCGCGGGGCTGCCCCGGGATGCTCTTCTTACCGGCTACTACATCGGCCGCGAGCTGGCCGGGCTGGGCATCAACATGAACTTCGCCCCGACCATCGACGTGTACTCCAACCCCTCGGCCGCCGTGATCGGGCCCCGAGCCTTCTCCTCCGACCCGCGCTCCACTTCTCTGCTGGCGCTGGCCTATTTCCGGGGCCTGGCGGCCAGCGGGGTGATCTCGACGGCCAAGCACTACCCTGGGCACGGGCACGCGGACCGGGACTCGCACGGGGCCCTGCCCGTGGTTCAGATCGGAATCGAGGAGCTGTGGGAGCGGGAGCTGCTGCCCTACCGCGTCCTGATCCGCGAGGGGCTGCCCGCCATCATGACCGGCCACCTGGCCTACCCCCGCATCCTCGGCGACCTCACCCCCTCCTCCCGCTCCCCCTACCTGCTCACCGGGCTGCTGCGCGGGCGCCTGGGGTTCCGGGGCCTGGTGATCACCGACGACATGGAGATGACCGGGGCCCTCGGCCCCGGCGTGGACACCCCCCGCGCCTGCCTGGAGGCGCTGCAGGCGGGGAGCGACGTCGTGCTGGTGTCGCACACCCCGGAGCTGCAGGAGAAAACCTGGGCTTTCCTGCTTTCCCGCCTCCGCGCCGACCCGACCTTCCGTGCCCGCCTCCAGGAGTCGGCGCTGCGGGTGCTGGAGCTGAAAACCAGGGTGTTCCGGGTCGAGGGTTTTCCGGTGCACCCGCCTGTCCCCCTCCGCCAGGCGGTGCCCGCCCCTGGGGCGCGAGAGTTCTTCGCGGAGTCGGCGCTGCGCAGCGCGACCCTGGTGAAGGGCGAGCGCCTGCCCTACCTCCCCGGGCCGCGGGAGCGCGTGCTGCTGGCGGGGCAGTTCGACGAGTTCCTCGCCCAGGGGCTGCGGCGCTTCCCCCGCGCCGACACGCTGTCCTTCTCCTACCTTCCCTTCTATTCCTCCCGCGCGGAGGACAAGGCTCGCGCGCGCCGCCTCGCCGCCTCCTACGACACGATCATCTTTTGCCTGGCCAACTACAACAGCCTGGAGGTGCTGCAAGAGTTGAGCCCCCTGGCGCCGCGCCTCATCGTCATCTCCACCCTCTCCCCCGTGTACCTGCGCGAAGTGCCCTGGGTCCGCACCGCCATCGCCGTCTACGGCACCGGGCCGGTGTCCTTCGCCGGCGGCTTCGCCGTGCTGGCCGGGGATTTCCGCGCCGAGGGACGGATGCCCGTGAGCCTGGACCCGTGAGCTGGAAGAAGGCCGAGCGCGCGGACCTGCCCCAGCTGCTGGCGTTAGCCAGGCAGCGGGAGTGGCGCTGCGTTCACTTCAGCTCCCGCCTGCGCCCCTCGAGGGCCGGCGCTCAGTCGGGACTGCCGCCGCGCCCGGAGGCCACGGTCCTGCTGCACCAGGCCGGGCCGCAGGCGACCGCGGCGCTGCTGCTGACCTCCGGGGGGCTGCTGCTGCCTCTGCTGCCCCCGCCGGACGGGCCGGGGGGGGAAGCCGAGGCGCCGCGCTTCCCGCACTGGCGGGGCCTTTCCCGCAGCCTGCACTCGGTCATGGGTCCGCTGCGGGAGGTGCGCTGGGCCGAGAAGGGCTTGAGCCTCCCGGCGCGCCTGGCCATCGACTACCACCTGATGGTGCTGGAGCGGCGGGATTACCGGCCTGCGGGGGAGCAGCCCGCGCTTCCCGGCCTGCGGCTGCGCGAGGCCGGACCGCAGGACGCCCGGGGCCTGTACCCCCTGCAGCGGGACTACGAACGGGAGGAGGTGCTCATCGAGCCGGGCCACTTCGACGCTCAGGCCTGCCTGGCGAATCTGAGGAAGACGCTGCGGCGCCAGATCGTGATCCTGGCCGAGCTGGACGGCCGGCCCGTTTCCAAGGCCGGTACCAACGCTCGCGGCTTCGGCGTGGACCAGCTCGGCGGGGTGTTCACGTTGGAGGGGGAGCGCGGCCGGGGGATCGCCCTCAGGGTCATGGGCGCCCTGCTGGAGAGGATCTTCCGGGAGAAGGCGGCCGCCAGCCTGTTCGTGAAGAAGCACAACGGGCCCGCCGTGGCGCTGTACCGCCGGCTGGGCTTCCGCGAGCTGGAGGACTTCCGGATCAGCTACTTCCGCGCCTGAGCCTTGCGCTCCAGGCGCGCGCGGCGCGCGGCCAGCTCGCGCCGGGTCCGCGCCGCCAGCGGCAGCCCCCCGGCCTGGGCGCTCTGCACCCAGGCGAGCGCCTGGTGGGGGTCGCGCAGCCGATGCTCGGCGTGCTTGGCCAGCTCCACCGCGGCGAACAGACTCTGCCGGCGCGCGGCCAGTGCCCGCCAGACCTCCGCCGCCTCCTCCCACCGGCCCGCGCGCTTCAGGTGCAAGCCCAGGGCCCGGCCGGCCCGCTCGTCGCCGCCTGCGAAGGACTGCCGGAGCAACTCCAGGCCGCGCTCGGCCTCGCCGGCGGCCAGCAGCCAGCTTCCCAGCGAGGCCAGGTCCGCGCGCTCGAGGACCTCCCCCCGGCCGAGCACCCGGTTGAGGCGGGCGTACAGCCTGGCCAGGCTGCGCACGTCCTGGAGGTTGTGTTCCCAGACCAGGGGGAGCCGGGGCGACCAGCCCCTGCGCAGGTATTCCAGGTAGATGCCGGGCACCTCGAAGCCGGCCACGTCCTCGCCACGCTCGACCCCGAGCACCTCCCGCTCGATGCTGCCCAGGGAGCAGTCCCCCAGCGCGCGCTTCCACAGGCGCCGGGCCCAGTACAGCAGGTCGCTGTGCCCGCGCGGCTCCAGGGACAGGCGGTTCATGGTGAAGCGGCCGGCCAGGATGGGCGCGTCGAAGGTCCGGCCGTTGTACGAGACCAACTGCCCGGCGGACTCGAGCGCGGGGGCGAGGCGCTGCAGGAACTCCGGCTCGCCGGGGTAATCCGCCAGGAAAAGCTGCTCCACCTCCAGCCGCTCACCGGCCAGGCGCCCCAGAGCGATCAGGAACACCAACGTGCCGGCGCCCCCGGAAAGCCCCGTGGTCTCGGTGTCGAAGAACAGGAGGTCCCCCGCGGAAAGGCCTCGGGGCAGCAGGTGCTCCGAGATCTCCTCTCCGGCCAGAGGGTTCTCGAAGCTCGAGACCCGGCGGTAGGTAAGCTCGCCGACCCGCTCCCAGCCACGCAGGCCGGTATCGCCGGCCTCCGTGTCGAGCGTCGTGCCGGGCTTGCCGGCCTCGCCGGGCTGCACCGGCGCCTCCTCGCGCGCCCGCCGCTGCAGGGCGCCCCGCAGCAGGCGCAGGCGGGCGGCCAGCGGGTCAGGCATCGAGGCGCTCCAGGAGCTCGGGGTAGCGGTACGCGCACCCCTTCGCCGCCGCGACCCAGGCCGCGGCCCGGGCCTCTGCGCGCTCCTGCGCGCCCCGCGGCTCCGGGTCCAGCAGCGCCGCCAGGCGCGCGATCCAGACGACCAGGTCGCCCCAGGCGGCCGGGTCGAGGCGCGCGGAGGGCGCATCGGCCGGGAGGCGCAGGGCGGCCCTCCCCTCAGCGGAGGCCAGCAGCTGCCGCAGCTCCGTCGCATCTTCCGGGCGCTCCAGCCACGGCCTCAGGGCGAGGAGCAGGCGCAGCAAGGCCATCTCTGCGGCGGCCTGCCCGGGGGCCAGGCCCAGCGCCTCCCAGGCCGGGCGGATCACCCACTCCAGGCGCAGCTCCTCCAGCAGGCGCTGTCCCTGCCCGGGGGTGCCGGTCAGCAGCACCCAGGCCCACAGCAGGCCCCACTCCCGGGGCGTGAGCCGGCTACTGGCGCGCGTAAGCCGGCTACTGGCGCGCGTAAGCCGGCTACTGGCGCGCGTAAGCCGGCTACTGGCGCGCGTCTCCAGACCCCGCGCGCGGGCCAGCAGGCCAGCGGCCGCGGCCGCCCGCTCCCCGGCGTCCATGGCCAGCCCCGGCAGGCGCGATAGCGGCCTGAAGAAGGCCTCCGCCAGGGCCTGCGCCCGTCCCGCTTCCTGCCCCGGCGCCGGTGCGCTCGCCGCGCCGGCTTCGCCGGCCTTCGCGCCGGCTTCGCCGGGCTTCGCCCACTCCTGCGCCAGGGCCCGGATCGCTGCGGGCTCGTAGGCCGCCCGGAAGCCCTGCTGGACCGGGCGCAGTACCAGGTCGGCGAGGGCATCGTCGAGGCTGGGCACGCCCCGCCCGGCGAGGGCGGCGTGCAGCTCGCCATAGGGCGCGCCCTGCGCGTCGCGCGCCTCCCGGAAGTCCAGGAACACCTGGCACCGGTAGGCCGAAAGCTCCACGTACAGCCCCTGCTCGTGCAGGTCGCGCGCGGGGCGCAGGTACTCCAGGCCGCTGGCCATCTCGCGGAAGCGGCAGTAGACCCCGTCTTCCTCAGGCAGGCCCAGCGCCTCCCCGAGGCTCTCCTGGGAAAGGCCCCGCTCGCCGGCTTCGCCGGCTTTCACGCCGACCCGGAAGGCGGCCGAGCGGCGCAGCCACCCGCGCGCCTCGGCGTAGCGGTTGTTGTACAGCACCAGGGCCCGCTCCCCCCCGGCGCGGTTGGAGAAGGCGAAAACGTCCTCGTTCACGGAACCCTGGTGGGTGAACAGGTCGAACAGCCGGAAATGCTCTACCTCGGCGAACAGGTACCTGCGCCGCAGCAGGGGGAAGATCTCCCGCTCGTGCCGGCCGATCAGCTCCCCGTCGGGGCTCTCTTCCACGTAGGCCCGACTGTACTCCATGCCGTACTTTTCGCGCAGCCCCTCCACCTGGCCGTGCCCGAACATGGGCAGCCCGGGGAGGGTGGCCATGAGCAGGCAGACGCCGAAGTACTTGTCCCCGGTGCCGAACTGGGCGATGGCCGTCTCCTCGTCCGGGTTGTTGAGGAAGTTCACGTAGCGCTTGAGAATCTGCGGGTCGAACTCCAGGGTGTTCTTGATCAGGGTGCGGAAGCCGCTGTTGTCCTCGGTCTTGAGCATGTTCATGAAGGCGCTGTTGTACACGCGGTGCATGCCCAGGGTGCGCACGAAGTAGCCTTCCATGAGCCAGAAGGCCTCGGCCAGCAGCAGGGTGTCCGGCGCCTCGGCGGCCACCCGCTCCACCACCTCGCGCCAGAACTCCTGGGGCATGTGCCGCTGGAACTGGGCGCGGGAGAGGCCGTGCTCCGCCCGGGATGGGATGTCCCCCCCGGCGCCGGGCTCGGGGAACCACAGGCGCTGGAAGTGGCGCCGGGTGAGGGTCATGGCGGCGTCGAAGCGGATGACCTTGAAGCGCCGCGCCACCCCCAGGATCTCGCGGATCACCGCCTCGCGCACCTCGGGGTTCAGGTAGTCCAGCTGGGCGGTGTCGTTCCAGGGCAGGTGTGTGCCGTCGTTGCCGTGGTACAGGTAGCGCGTCCTCGCGGCGTCGCTGCGCCGGAACACCACGGCGGCGTCAGTGCGGTCGTAGTAGTGGTCCTCCAGGAAAATGCCGATCCCCGGCTGGCCGCACAAGTTAGCGCCGTCGAAGGTGTAGCCGGGAAAGGGCGGGGCGTCGACCTGGATGTACCAGTCCGGGTGCTCGCGCACCCAGTCGGCATCCAGCCCCGTGTGGTTGGGCACCATGTCGCTGGCCAGGCGGATGCCCCGAGCCCGGCAGCGCTCGCTCAAGGCGGCTAGGGCGGCCTCCCCCCCCAGCCTTTCGGCCACCGCGTAGCCCGACAGGGAGTAGGCCGAGGACTCCGCCTCGGGGTTGCCGCACAGGCGCTTGATCGTCCGCGAGGCGGGGGAGCGCTCCCAGATGCCGATTAGCCACAGCCCCGTGAAGCCCCAGCGGGCCAGGGTGTCCAGCTCCTCGTCGGGCACCTGGTCCAGGGTGCGGATCGGCCGGCCGTAGCGGCGGCTCAACTGGTCCAGCCAGACCAGGGTGCTCTTGGCCATGAGCACCAGGCGCGGCATCCAGTCGCGGTCCGCGCTGTAGCGCTCCCCCTCGAAGTCCGCCTCGCTCCACTCCGGCGCCCGGGCGATCCCGGCCAGCGGCAGCCGCAGCTTCTGCTCCTCCCTCAGGAAGTCCAGGGCCCGCAATAACTTTTCCAGATAGTCGCCCAGTAGCGCGCCCCAGCGATAGCGGATGTACTCCAGCTGCCCGAACAGGGAGTCCGGCGAGGCCACCGCGGGGCTGCGCAGCATGTCCACCAGGTTCTGGTCGTCCGGGCCGAAGCGCGGCCGGGAGGCGAAAAAGCGGTGCAGGGCGTCGTAGAGCACGGGGTAGCTCTTGCGCTTTGCCAGGGCGCGGGGGTCCAACAGCTCCCGGTACGGCAGGTAGGCCGGGTTGCGCTCCGCGATCTGCAGCAGAAACAGCCCCTGGGCGGCCAGATGGCGGTTGGCGAAACCCCCGGTCGCGCCCTCCAGCCAGACGCGCGGGTCGGCCTGCCGGAGGTACACCTCCAGCGCCGGGAACTCGCGCCCGTAGGCCGCGAGCAGGGCCGCCAGGGGAGCCACGCGCACGCGGGGCGTAGCCAACAGGTCCCGGAACAGTCCGGGGGAGGCCTGCCGGAGGTACAGGTGCACGACGTAGCGCAGGATCTCCTCGATAAGCGCCAGGGCGTTGAGCTCGGAGGCGCGCGGTGAAACCCGCTCGCGGCGCGAAGCCGGCTTGCCGCCGGGGCCCGAGCCGGGGGAGGCCGCGATGCGGTGGGCGAGCTCCCGGGCCGTGCGGAAATCGGTGGTGAACGGCGCCTCGAAGCCGTACTTCTTCCGGAACTGCCGCGACAGCTCGACGATGCGGTAGGCGCGCGAAGCCGGCTCGCCGTGCAGGCCGCGGCCGTTTCCGTCCTGGGCAGGCGCGTCGGGAAGGTGGTTCACCGCCCCTCCCCGAGCCAGGAGCGCATGAAGGCCAGGACCGTGCGCTTGGGATCCGCGCTCCCCTCGGCCGTCGGCGTTTCCGCCTCCATGGGTCCTATGCAGGACGGGCAGCCCCGGGCGCACGTACAGCCGGCCACGAGGTCCAGGGCCCCGCGCAGGATGGCCGGGGCGTTCTGCACGAAGCCCTCCGCCAGGCCGGTGCCTCCCGGGTAGGCGTCGTAGACGTACAGGGCCGGGCAGCCGAAGGTCGGGTCCTTCAGCCGCTCGGCCACGCCCAGGTCGCGCGGGTCGCACAGCAGGAACACGGGCGCCACGTTGCGCACCAGGGTCCCGAGGCGCTGCATGACCAGCGGCCGCTCGGCTTCATTCAAGGAAGCGAAGGCCGCCTGCGCGGCTGAGCCGCCTGCCAGCAGCAGTACCGCGGCGCGGGTGTGCATTTCCTCGGCCGGCAGGTCGATCTCCCCGTAGCCCACGTTTTCGTGGGTCTGGAACTTGAGCTTCTTGTACTTGGTAGTCTGGATACGCACCAGCACGTCGCCCAGGGCCAGCTCCAGCGCGCAGCCCGCTATTTGCGGCGCGAAGGCGAGCTTCTCCCGGCGGTCCTCGGCCAGCAGCTGGATGTCGGTTTTGACGATGGAGTCCGTGTAGTAGTTGGCGGTGGTTTCTTCCACGTAGCAGCGCTGGTTTTCCAGGTCCAGCTTCTTCACCACGTACTGGTCCCCGGCGTGCAGGTAAATGGCCTCATTAAAGAGCAGCAGCTTGGCCGAAGGCTTGTCCATCTCCCCGATGACCGCGTCGCGCCCCCGGGTCACGTCCACGATCACGATGTTGCCGGGGGCCGAGGAGCGTAAGGAAACCTTCTCGGCCGGGTAGGAGCGGTCCGCCCAGTACCAGCGGCCGCCGGTGTGGCGCAGCACGCCGTTCTCCTCCAGGTAGTCCAGCAGCCCGCGGTAGCGTTCGGCGGCGGGCTCCCCCTCGCTGAAGGGCAGCTCGAAGGCGGCGCACTTGAGCTGGTCGCTGAGGATGAAGAGGTTGTCAGGGTCCACCCAGCCGGACTCCGGCGAGGTGGCGAAGAAGTACTCCGGGTGGCGCAGGATGTATTGGTCGATCGGCGAGGCGGAGGCCACGAGCACCGACAGGGACACCGCCGCCCGCCGGCCGGCTCTCCCGGCCTGCTGCCAGGTGGAGGCGATGGTGCCCGGGAAGCCGGCCAGGATCGAGGCGTCCAGGCCGCCGATGTCGATGCCCAGCTCCAGGGCGTTGGTGGACACCACCCCGCGGATGTCCCCCTGCCGCAGGCCCCGCTCGATCGCCCGGCGCTCATTGGGCAGGTAGCCTCCGCGGTAGGAGGCCACCTGGATACGGCCGTCCTCGGTGAAGGGGTTGGCCAGCGACTGGCGGATGTAGCTGGCGATCAACTCCGTGCGTACGCGCGAGCGGGCGAAAACGATGGTCTTCACCCCCAGCTTGAGCAGCCGCGTGGCCAGGCGCTGGGACTCCTTGACCACCCCGCGGCGGATGCCCTGCACCGGGTCCACCAGCGGCGGGTTGTACAGCACGAAGTGCCGCTCGCCGGCCGGCGCGCCGTTGTCGTCGATGAGCTCCACCGGCTCTTCCAGGATCCGCTCGGTGAGCTCGCGGGGGTTGCCAATGGTGGCTGAGCAGCAAATGAACTGGGGCCTGGACCCGTAGAAGGCGGCTACCCGCTTCAGGCGCCGCACCAGGTTGGTCATGTGCGAGCCGAACACCCCCCGGTAGGTGTGGATCTCGTCCACCACCACGAAGCGCAGGGATTGGAAAAACTTGATCCACTTGGGGTGGTTGGGCAGGATTCCGGTGTGCAGCATGTCGGGGTTGGTGATCACCACCCGCCCCTCCTCGCGCACCGAGATGCGGATGGACTGCGGGGTGTCCCCGTCGTAGGTGAAGATCTTCACCGGCAGCTCCCCGCCCAGCAGCACCTCGTTCAACTCCGACTGCTGGTCCTGGGAGAGCGCCTTGGTGGGAAACAGGTACATGGCCTTGGCCGCGTGGTCCTCCAGCATGGTCTGGAGGATGGGCAGGTTGTAGGCCAGGGTCTTGCCCGAGGCGGTGGGGGTGACCACTACCACGCTGCGCCCGGCACGCACGCCGGCGAAGGCGGCGGCCTGGTGGGTGTACAGGCGGTCGACGCCTTTCTCACGCAGCGCCGCCAGGATGCGCCCGTCGATCCCGGGGGGGAACTCCGCGGTGCGCGCGGGGCGGGCCGGCAGCACCTCCCAGTGGGCCACGCAGGCCATGAAGGCGCGGTCCCGGCGCAGTTCCCGGATCGCCTGCTCGAGCATAGGTCATCATAGCACCGGACGGGCGGGCGCGGAAACCCCTTTTCCTTGACGAGCCTTCAATGCGGGTGTTACAATGGCTGCAAAGACCATGCCCAGGATCCTGTGCATCATTCTCGGCGGAGGGCGGGGGGAGCGCCTGTACCCCCTGACCAAGGAGCGGGCCAAGCCGGCCGTGCCCTTCGGGGGCAAGTACCGCCTGGTGGACATCCCCATCTCCAGCTGCATCCACTCCGGCTACAAGCAGATCTACGTGCTCACCCAGTACGCCTCCACCAGCCTGCGTAACCACATCGCCAACACCTACATCTTCGACTCCTTCACCCAGGGGTTCGTCGAGATCCTGGCCGCCGAGCAGACCTACGAACACTCCAGCTGGTACATGGGCACGGCAGACGCCGTGCGGAAGAACTTCCTGCACTTCCACACCCAGGACCCGGACTACTACATCATCCTGTCCGGCGACCAGCTGTACCGCATGGACCTGCGCGAGTTGTTCCGCAACCACTTGGAAAGCCAGGCCGAGGTGAGCGTGGCGGTTACCCCCGTGGCCAAGGACCGGGCCCCGCACCTGGGCATCCTGGAGGTGGACGGCCAGGGGCGGATCGTGAAGTTCGTGGAGAAGCCCCCGGCGGGGCAGGACATTTCCCACCTGAAAATCCCGGCCAACCTGGCCGCCAACCTGAAAGGCCTGAAGCCGGGCCGCGAGTACCTGGCCTCCATGGGCATCTACATCTTCAACGCCGGGGTGTTGGAGAAGGCGCTGGACAACGAGCTGACCGATTTCGGCAAGGAGATCATCCCCCAGAGCGTGGGCCGCCTCAAGCTGCAGGCGTACATCTTCCCGGGCTACTGGGAAGACATCGGGACCATCCGCAGCTTCTACGAGACCAACCTCAGCCTGACCACCATCACCCCGGAGTTCGACTTCTACAACGAGGACCACCCGATCTACACCCGCCGCCGCGACCTGCCGGCCTCCAAGATCAACGCTTGCGTCATCAACCAGAGCCTCACCGCCGACGGCTGCATCATCACCAACGCCAACATCATGAACTCCATCGTGGGCATCCGCACGATCATCGAAAGCGGCGTCACGCTGGACGGGGTGGTCTGCATGGGCGCCGACTACTACGAGACGGCGGAGGAGAAGGCACGCAACCGCAGCCTGGGCATCCCAGATATCGGGATCGGCCGGGGCACCCTGATCCGCAAGGCCATCATCGACAAAAACGCGCGCATCGGGGAGGTCTGCCGCGTCGGGGTGGACAACCTGGGCCGCCCCGAGGGGGACTTCGGGCACTACTACATCCGCGACGGGGTCATCGTGATTCCCAAGAACGCCGTCGTGCCCTCCGGCTCGGTGCTCTAGCCCCTCCCGGGTTGCCGTTGGACCATCCGTTTCGCTATCTTTTACCTCGACAGGAGGATCTATGACCCCCAACAGACTCGTCGCTGCGGCGGCGTTGATAATAGGTGTGCTGTTCCTGGCGGCCTGCGGCCCGGCGTTCAGCACCGGCCAGCGCGAGCCGGCGGCGAGCGTGCCGGTCCGGCAGAGCCAGAGCGTACAGGTCCCGGAGAGCCTGGAGCAGATCCAGTACTCCTTCCGCGACGTGGCCGGGGCGGTGCTGCCGGTGGTCGTGGAGATCAACACCGAGGAGCTGGTCACCCAGCGCTCCCCGCGCTTCCAGTCCCCCTGGGACTTCTTCTTCGGCAACCCGGAGAATCGGGAGCCGCAGGAGCGGGAGTTCCGCCAGCCGGGCCTGGGCTCCGGCGTCCTGGTGCAGAGGGAGGCAAACAAGATCTACGTGCTCACCAACAATCACGTGGTGGGCAGCGCGGACAAGATCAGCGTCCTGCTGCACGACGAGCGGGAGTTCTCCGGCAAGCTGGTGGCCGCCGACCCGCGGCGCGACCTGGCCGTGGTGGTGTTCGAGACCCGGGAGCAGGTGCCGCTGGCCAGCCTGGGGGACTCCGACGCCCTGCAGGTGGGCGACCTGGTGCTGGCCGTGGGCAACCCCTTCGGCTTCGAGTCCACGGTGACCATGGGCATCATCAGCGCCCTGGGGCGCCGGACCGAGGCGGGGGCCAGCGTGGCCAACTTGACCGACTACATCCAGACCGACGCGGCCATTAACCCCGGCAACTCCGGCGGCGCCCTGGTGAACCTGCGCGGCGAGGTGATCGGCATCAACACCTGGATCGCCTCGCAGACCGGCTCCAACAGCGGGCTGGGCTTCGCCGTCCCGATCAACAACGCCCGCAAGACAGTGAGCGACATCCTGTCCAAGGGCAAGGTCGAGTACGGCTGGCTGGGCGTCTCCATCAACGACCTGGACGGCCGCTTGTTTCCGGGGGCGCGCGAGCAGTTCAAGATCGGCGACAAGGGCGGGGCCTTCGTCCTGAACGTGTATCGGGGCTCGCCGGCTCAGAAAGCCGGTGTGCAGCCCGGCGACTACATCACCTCCATCGGCGGCCAGTTATTGCGCAATTCCGACCAGCTGACCCAGGTCGTGGGCAACCTGCCGGCGGGGAAGGACTACGAGGTCAAGCTGGTCCGGGGGGGGGCCCCGCTCACCCTGAGCATCCGCCTGGCCATCCGCGAGGAGGAGAAGGAGCTGGCCGCACAGAACAAGAACCTGTGGCCGGGACTGTTTGTGGGGGTGATCACCGACGAGCTGCGCAAGCAGCTCAAGCTCGCCGACGGGATCAGGGGCCCGATCGTGACCGCGGTGTGGGAGAACTCCCCGGCGGCTGTGGCCGGGCTGAAACAGGGGGACGTGGTCCTCAAGGTGAACGACACCGAGGTGCGCACCGTGTACGACTTCTACCAGGAGTTGAACGCGGCCAGCAAAGACGTGATGCTGCGCCTGTTGCGCGAGGACAACGAGGTGGTCCTCGGGCTGGTCAAGTAGCCCCGCGGTTGACGCGGCGCCCTGGAATCCCTATCTTTTCCCCATGAAACGCACGCCGCTCGCGGTTGCTCTCTTGGCACTGGCCGTCTCCCCGCTGGGCGCCGCCCCCAAGGTCATCGTGTCGCACGCCATCACCCTCCACGGCCAGCCCAAGTACAAGGCGGGTTTCACCCACTTCGAGTATGTGAACCCCAACGCCCCCAAGGGCGGGACTTTGCGACAGTGGGCCATGGGCACCTACGACAGTTTTCACAACTTCGCACAGCGGGGTGTATGGGCGGCTGGGAGCAGCTTATACTACGATACTCTAATGACCCCTTCAGAGGATGAGATCGAGGTCTACTACAGCCTGATCGCCGAGAAGGTCGAGTACTCCGAGGACTACTCCTGGATCATCTTTCACCTCAATCCCAAAGCGCGCTTCCAGGACGGAAAGCTCATCACTGCCGACGACGTGGTCTTCTCCTTCAACAAGTTCTTCAACGAGGGGGTACCCCAATTCAAACAGTACTACCAGGGCGTGGCCAAGGTGGAAGCCCTGGACTCCAGGAGGGTGCGCTTCACGCTGAAAGAGGGCGACCTGCAGCTGCTCATCTCCCTCGGGGGCCTGGTGGTCCTGCCCAAACACTGGTGGGAACCGCGCAACTTCGCCGAGCCGCTCACCGAGATCCCCCTGGGCAGCGGCGCCTACACCGTCAAGGACTACAAGATCGGGCAGTACCTCGTGTACGAACGCCTAAAAAACTACTGGGGCATGGACCTGCCCGTGAACAAGGGGCAGCTGAACTTCGACTTCCTGCGCTATGACTACTACCGCGACGAGACGGTGGCCCTGGAGGCCTTCAAGGCCGGGGAGTACGATTTCCGCGACGAGAACGTGGCGAAGAGCTGGGCCACCCTCTACACCGGGCCGGCCTTCGCCGCCGGGCAGATCGTGAAGGAGGAGATCCCTCACGAGATCCCGCAGGGCATGCAGGCCATAGTGTTCAACATCCAGCGCCCCGTCTTCCAGGACCGGCTGGTGCGCATGGCGCTGAACTACGCACTGGACTTCGAGTGGATGAACAAGAACCTGTTCTACAGCCAGTACACGCGCACCCGCAGCTACTTCCAGAACACCAAGTACGCGGCCACGGGACTGCCTGGCAAAGAGGAGCTGAAGATCCTGGAACCCCTGCGCGGGAAGATCCCCGAGGAGGTGTTCACCAAGGAATACAGCCCGCCGGTCACCGACGGTTCCGGAAACATCCGGGCGCAGGCGCAGGCGGCGCTGGATCTTCTGAAAAAAGCGGGTTGGGAGATCCGGGACCAGAAGCTCACAAACGTGAAGACCGGTGAGCCCATGGCCTTCGAGCTGCTCATCTACAGCTCCACCATGGAACGGGTCGCCATTCCCGTGCAGAAGAACCTGGAGCGCCTGGGGGTCACCATGACCATCCGCACGGTGGACACCACCCAGTTCATCAACCGCCTGCGGGAACGGGACTTCGACCTGATTTCGGGAAGCTACAGCGCCAAGTTCTTCCCCGACAGCGACCTGAAAATCGTCTGGCGTTCCGACTACCTGGACTACACCTACAACACGGCCGGCGTGCAGGACCCGGCCGTGGACTACCTGATCGACGGCATCGAGGCCAACCAGGAGAATGAGGAGGCGCTGCTGGCCTGGGGCCGCGCCCTGGACCGCGTGCTGACCTGGAACTACTACGTGATCCCGGAGTGGCACATCAGCAAGTTCCGGGTGGCCTACTGGAACAAGTTCAGCCGGCCTGACGTGCGCCCGAAGTATTCGCTGGGCACCGGGAGCTGGTGGGTCGACAAGGCCAAGGAGCAGAAGCTGCCCCGGCGCTGAGCCGCGAGGCGCCCGCAACATGGCCGCGTACATCGCCCGCCGGCTGTTACTGATGATCCCCACCCTATGGGCCATCATCACGGTGAACTTCTTCATCGTGCAGGTCGCCCCGGGCGGCCCGGTGGACCAGGCCGTGGCCGAGGCGAGCGGGGTGAGCGCCAACGCCACGCTGGAGAGGATCTCCGGGGAGGGACAGCGCGAGGTCGGCGCCGGGTCGGGTGCTGCACCAGGGGTGGGCAAGGAACGCAAGCCGGTCTACCGCGGCGCCCGCGGCCTGGACCCCGAGGTCATCGAGCAGATCAAAAAGCGTTTCGGCTTCGACCAGCCCCTGCACGTGCGCTACTGGCGGACGCTCAAACGCTACGTGCTGTTCGACTTCGGGGAAAGCCTGTTCAGGGGGCGCAGCGTGATCGGGTTGATCATCGATCGCCTGCCGGTTTCGGTCTCGATCGGCGTGTGGAGCACCCTGATCATCTACCTGGTCTCCATCCCCTTGGGCATCCGCAAGGCGGTCCGGCAGGGCAGCCGCTTCGACCTGTGGTCCTCTACGGCTATCATCCTGGGCAGCGCGGTTCCGGTGTTCCTGTTCGCCATCCTGCTCATCATCTTCCTAGCCGGCGGTTCCTACCTCAAGCTTTTTCCGCTGCGAGGGCTGGGCTCAACCGACTTCCAAAGCTTTTCTCTTCTCCGGAAGATTCTGGACTACTTCTGGCACCTGGTGCTGCCCATCGTGGCCCTTACCATTGGGGGGTTCGCCACCCTCACCATGCTCACCAAGAACTCGTTCCTGGACGAGGTCAACAAGCAGTACGTCATGGCCGCCCGGGCCAAGGGGCTCACGGAGAAGCGAATCCTGCGCGGGCACGTATTCCGCAACGCTATGCTGCTGGTTATCTCCGGCTTCCCGGCGGCCTTTATCGGCATGTTTTTCACCGGCAGCCTGCTCATCGAGGTGATTTTCTCCCTGGAAGGCATTGGCCTTTTAGGTTTCGAGGCCATCATGCAGCGGGACTATCCCGTGATGTTCGGCACCCTGTACATGTTTACCCTGTTGGGCCTGGTTCTCGTACTTGTGACCGACCTCACCTACACCCTGGTGGACCCGCGCATCGATTTCGCCAAGAGGGGCCAGTGAGGCCATGACACCGCTCAACCAAGAGCGCTGGCGCCGGTTCAAGGCCAACCGGCTGGGTTTCCTCTCGCTGTGGATCTTTCTGGGCCTGTTCGGGGTCAGCCTGTTCTCCGAGCTCCTGGCCAACGACAAACCCCTGCTCATCTGGCACGAGGCTCGCCTGCACCTCCCCCTGCTGCGGTCGTATTCCGAGGCGGACTTCGGAGGCGAGTTCCAGACCGCCGCCGACTACCGCGACCCCTTCGTCCTCGACCTCATCAAGTCCAAGGGCTGGGCCCTCTGGCCGCCCATCCCCTTCAGCCACAACACGATCAACTACGACCTGCCCAGCCCCGCCCCCTCCCCGCCGACCCGGGAAAACTGGCTGGGCACGGACGACAAGGGCCGAGACGTGCTGGCGCAGATCCTCTACGGCTTCCGCATTTCTGTGTTGTTCGGCTTCACCCTCACCCTCGTTTCATCGATCATCGGAATCGCCGCCGGGGCGGTCATGGGCTACTACGGCGGCGCGGTGGACATCATAGGACAGCGTTTCATGGAAGTCTGGTCCGGCATGCCCCAGTTGTTCCTGCTGATCATCCTTTCCTCGGTGGTGCAGCCCAATTTCTGGTGGCTCCTGCTGATCATCCTGCTGTTCGGCTGGATGAGCCTGGTCGGCGTGGTACGCACCGAGTTCCTGCGGGCGCGCAACTTCGAGTACGTGCTGGCGGCCCGCGCCCTGGGCATGAGCAATACCCGTATCATGTTGCGGCACATCCTGCCCAACGCCACCATCGCTTCGGTCACCTTCATGCCCTTCATCCTGGGCGGCTCCATCACCACCCTCACCTCGCTAGACTTCTTGGGCTTCGGACTGCCGGCCGGGTCCCCATCCCTGGGAAGCCTGCTCGCCGAGGGCAAGGCCAACCTCCAGGCTCCGTGGCTGGGGATCTCGGGCTTCGTGATCATGGCCATGATGCTTGGCCTGCTGGTGTTCGCCGGCGAAGCGGTGCGCGACGCCCTGGACCCGAGGGCCGCCTCCTGATGGAACACAACGGGGCCCTGCTCCAGATCAAGGACCTGCACATCGGCTTCCGGAAGGGCGAGCGGGTGGACCTGGTGGTGCGGGGGATCGACCTGACCATCCAGGAGAACGAGACCCTGGCCTTGGTGGGCGAGAGCGGCTGCGGCAAAACCGTGACCGCCCAGTCCATCCTGCGCCTGTACCCCGAGCGCTTCGTCGCCTACCCCCAGGGGCAGGTGCTGTTCGAAGGCCGGGATATCCTTTCCAGCGACCTCGAGGAGGTGCGCCGGATCCGCGGAGGCCGGGTCGGCATGATCTTCCAGGAGCCGATGTCCTCCCTGAACCCCCTGCACACGGTGGTCAGGCAGTTGAGCGAGACGTTGACCCTGCACCAGGGGCTTTCCGCCGTCAAGGCCGCCGACCTCTCCCTGGAGTGGCTCTCCCGGGTAGGTCTGAGCGAACCCGAGCAGAAGCTCCGCGCCTACCCACACCAGCTGTCGGGGGGCGAACGCCAGCGGGTAATGATCGCCATGGCCCTGGCCAACAAACCGCGCCTGCTGATCGCCGACGAGCCGACCACTGCCCTGGACGTGACCATCCAGGCCCAGATCCTGGAGCTGATCGCTCGGCTCAAGCGGGAGCTCGCCATGGCGGTGCTGTTCATCACCCATGACCTTTCGATCGTCCGCCGGGTGGCGGACCGGGTCGCGGTGATGCGGGCAGGGGAGCTGGTAGAGACCGGGCCGGTGGAACAGATCTTCACGAGACCGGAGCACCCCTACACTCGGGCGCTCCTGGAAGCCGAGCCCAGCGCGCTGCCGCCGGAAGCGGACATGAGCGCGGCGCCGCTCCTGCGCGTGGGCGACCTCAAGGTCTGGTTCCCCATCCAGCGAGGTTTCCTGCGCCGCACCACCGGCCACGTGAAGGCCGTGGACGGCGTCACTCTCACGGCGCGTAGGGGACAGACCCTGGGGGTGGTGGGCGAGAGCGGTTCGGGGAAAACCACGCTGGGCAAGGCGGTGCTGCGCCTGGAGGCGAGCCGCGGGGAGATTTTGTTCGAAGACCGGCCCTTGCACGCCCTGAGCGCCAAGGACCTGCGGCCCTTCCGACCCCGGATCCAGATCATCTTCCAGGACCCTTACGGTTCCCTGAATCCGCGCATGTCGATCCAACAGATTGTGGGCGAAGGGCTGGAGGTGCACGGCATCGGCGACCCGGCCGGCAGGGAGCAGCGGATCATCGATACCCTGCGCGAGGTGGGACTGGACCCGGAGGAGCGCCATCGCTACCCCAACGAGTTCTCCGGGGGGCAGCGGCAGCGCATCGCACTGGCCCGCGCCCTGGTGCTCAAGCCCGAGCTGATCATCCTCGACGAGCCGACTTCTTCCCTGGACCGGACCATTCAGTTTCAGGTGGTCCAGCTGCTGAAGAGCCTGCAGGCCAGGCATGGACTCACCTACATCTTCATTAGCCACGACCTGCGCCTGGTGCGCAGCCTCTGCCACGAAATCGTGATCATGCGCCGCGGCCGGATCGTCGAGTCGGGGCCCGCGCGGGAGATCTTCGCCCGGCCGCAGGACCCTTATACCAAAGAGCTCCTGGCCACCGCCTTCGGCACTTGACGGTCGTTCTGTGCTGTCATCAAAACCACCGAAGGCAAGTATAAAAGAAGCCGCCAGCGGGAGCGCCTGCTGGATTTGCTGAGCGGAACCGGGACGCACCCGATCGCCGGCTGGCTTTACGACCGGATGAAGAAGGAGTTCCCCGACTTGAGCATGGGCACCGTGTACCGGAACCTGAACATCCTGAACGAGCAGGGCCTGGTGCGGAAGATCGACTTCGGAAGCACCTTCGATCGCTTCGAGGCCAAAACGGTGCCGCACTATCACTTCATCTGCGAACGCTGTGGTTCCGTCTCGGACCTGCCCCTGCCGGTGGACGAGAAGCTGAACGAGCGCGTTTCGGCGAGCACGGGTTTCAAAGCCCGCAGGCACCGCATCGAGTTCTATGGGGTTTGCGACCGGTGTGCCAAGTGACAAAATGGCCAGAGTCGCCCGTGAGATGGTCGAAAAAACGGGAATCAAGGTTGATCAGCTGGTCGAGCTGCTGGTCAAGAACGCCGCGGCGGAGCTCACCACCTATTACTACTACACCATCCTCCGCGCCAACCTGATCGGGTTGGAGGGGGAAGGGCTGAAGGAGATCACCGAGTCGGCCCGCATCGAGGACAGGAACCACTTCGAGGCCCTGATGCCCCGGATCTACGAGCTGGGGGGAAAGCTGCCGGCAGACATGAAGGATTTCCACGACCTGTCGGCCTGCCCGCCTGCGTCCCTGCCCAAGGACCCGACCAATGTCAAGGACATATTAAAAGTACTGGTGGAGGCGGAGCGCTGCGCCGTGCGGGGCTACACGCACATCTGCAACCTGACCGCCGGCAAGGACCAGCGCACCTACGACCTGGCGCTGGCGATCCTGAACGAGGAGATCGAGCACGAGTCCTGGTTCTCTGAGTTCCTGGGCGAAGGTCCCTCCGGCCACTTCCTGCGCCGCGGCGAGACCTCGCCGTTCGTTTCCAAGTTCCTGCGCTAGACCGGTATGGGGAAAGAGGGGGACCCGTTACTGGAGGCAGCCGAAACCGTTCGCGGCGCGCGTCACCTGACCGCCTTCACCGGCGCGGGGATCTCCGTGGAGAGCGGCATCCCCCCCTTCCGTGGCCCCGACGGATTAGGGAACCGCCACGATCCCCGAATGCTGGAGCTGTCCTACTTCCGCCGCCACCCCAGGGAGTGCTGGGAAGCCCGGGGGCTGCTCAAGACTGTGATCGCCCAGAATATCGATTCTGTGTGATAAACGGCATCTTGTTCTTCCAGCAAATCTCTGCGGCGTAACTACTTCTGGCCTGATAGTCCGGGTTTCGATTCCGAAGAACTAGACTCGGAAAATTGTTCTATGTGATGCCCGGATTGCGGCAAGGGCTTTCAGTCAAAGACCCGATGGCAGACCTTCGCCCATTCCTCCCAAACCACCTCAAAGTCCGGTAGGGTTTTCAGGACGGGATCCAGTTGCCGTTTCCATGCGCCCTTGATTGAACCCCGCAGCGGCTCAGCCACAAGTAGTGACGGATCGGCGTTGATGCTCCGCGCCTGGCATTTCCGAGCGAACAACTCCTTGAGCTTCTCCCGGTCAAACGATTCATGCTGCCGGCAGAAAATGAACCATAAGTCATAGAGGTCACGGGGCCGCGGCCATTTGGCCTGCTGCTGCAGAAGCGCCCGCGTCTTTTCGGAAACGATCTCTTCCTTGCTGTAGGCGAGAATCGCGAACTCCGCCAGATCTGAGTACTCCGGCTTCACAGGGCACAGGACTGGATCGGTGAGGATCGGCTCGTCGAAAGTCAGGTGAACCTTGATCTCGGGAAGTCCCTGGCGGCGCGGCCCTCCCCTGCTGTATTCCAGCGGGATTTCGGTCTGGAAATCGCCTTCGATCGTGCGGGCGTCCTTGACCCTGACGCGAAGCGCCGCGGCGTCCTGGATCCATCGCGCCACACGTTCGAGGAGGGCCTGAGCAGACTCTATCCCGCCGGAGCGATCGGTGCAGCTGAAATCCAGGTCCTCCGAGAAGCGATACCCGGCATAGTAGCAGTGCCGCAGACAGGTGCCGCCCTTGAACACCCAACCGACGGGTTTCAGATCAGGCTGCGCCAGAGCGCGCAAGATCCACAGGATGACGTGGTCCTTCTCGACCTGATCGAACCGTAGCCTTTCCTCTTTCGCTCTGCGATTGATTTCCTCCTTGCCGATCATGTGACATCCTCGACGTTGACCAGCAATCCCCATCGCCGGTTGTGCTTGCCGCGGCGAGGCAGCGTGGGATCAAGGAGGGAGAATCCTTTCGACAGCGGAACGTGAGAGCGAAGCGATTCCGCCTCCCCGAGCTCCAAGGCCTCCACCAGGTAGCCGAGGCGCTTCACCACCGCGGCGTTGCCCATCCTGTCGGCGTACTGAAAGAGCTTCGTATGGTCCAGCAGCCCCCAGGAGGTGCTCAAGGCCTTGGCGATCTCCCCCACCCCTCCGAT
>Ga0315273_10000431_pt1 | contig 43696 bp, 47 predicted proteins | sample YL17G02_0_MG_FD_205753 | JGI IMG/M metagenome (GOLD analysis project Ga0315273, IMG submission 205753) | Sediment microbial communities from Yellowstone Lake, YNP, Wyoming, USA - YL17G02_0 | ecosystem: Environmental > Aquatic > Freshwater > Lake > Sediment | place: USA: Wyoming | collected...
GTCGCGAAACGGGTGAAAACAGCACATTTGTGAGCCCCGGCAGGCTTGCACGACATTCGATTCTGTAACTGAAACGCGGTGCACCAAGGGAAAAGGTGGCATGGAGTTGCTGGCAAAGTAATATTCGGGCTCTGGAAAAACACTTCTCCCTTAATGCAGGCAAAGGGAGCCGAAAGAGGGATTACGCTGCTCGGCGATGGTGTTTCTGCTTCTGGATCAGGAGGTGCGCGATTTTCATAAGATTGTTCGCGAGTACTGCGGCACCCACCAACAACTCGAAGTGCTCACGGCCCTCGACGAGAGCTCGCTTCATTCCACGGCCGTGAAAGAGTACGGAGATGCGTCCCTCAATGCCGGCGCGGAATCGCTGCCCCTTCTTGAAGGCAGGGCTTTTTTCGTAAGCTTCGCGCTCCGGTGTCTTCTTTCCGCCACGCTGTGGGATGCACACGATTGCGACACCGGCTTTATGGCATGACTTCACGTTGTTTTCACTGTAGAAGCCGCGGTCGGAGCCATAAAGTTCAGGAGCGTGGCCGAATGTTTTCTTGTGAAACTCAAGCGATCGGCCGACATGATCCTGATCGGAAGGGTTCCCGTCGAGCACGCAGTACTGTGTGATCAAGCCGCGGGCGCTTTCGGCGAGAAAGACCTTGTGGCCGAACTCGACAGGTTTTTGAACTTTGCCGCGCACGATCAGATCGGTATGCGTTTCGAAGATCGAGTAGATCTTCTCAGCGCTCGGGACATCCTCTCCTTGCAGCACACGGCGGCGGGCCTGATCGATTACGCCGTCGCCAAGCTAGTAGTGCGCAATCTCCTTGCGCAGTGCCTGGATGGCAATGTCGTCCATCAGATCTATGCCCCGGGCTCCCTCGGTCCGCCTGAGCACTTGCCGCGCATTTTCCACGACCCGCTCCGTAATCCGGATGAGCTCGCGGTATTTACGTGCCTGCCGGTCGTGACGTTGCTTCGGTGTCATTCGTTGGATCTCTTGCATCCGACGCCGCGCCGAGCGGGAGCGCTTGGTGAACCCCTCCACTCCCCGGGGGAGTACCTCATCGAGCTGGCCGACGAGCCGGGTGATGACGCGAACGCTGTCCCAGAGCAAAGTGCTGTCTGTCGGGTAGTGGATATCAGTTTCAACCACAGTCGTATCGACGCGCAGTTTGTTGCCGTCTTCGATGCCGAGATCGACGGCAGCTTTCACCACCAAAACATTGATGGCTTCAAGGGTCTTGGGTGTGAGCTTGTTAAAGGCCCGGTTGAAAGCATCGTGTTTGGGCACGCGCTTGCTGAAAAAATGCGCAAAGCGCCGTAGCGTGTATCCGTCGGCAACCCGTTCGCGCAGTTCGCGATAGTCCCAGTTCTTGAAGCGCATGAGAGTCAGCGAGCGCAGGACTTACTGGGGAGTCAAGCCGTTTCGTCCGGTATCGGGCTTCTTGAGGCCCCGCACAAGGTCCCGGCGTACTTTCTCTACGATCTGCGCATGCTCATCGATAAAGTTGGAAATGGCCTGAAGGATGAGGTCCAGGGAGATCCCCTGCTGGATGAACTCAAGATCGGCAAAGCTGATTTGAGGATCGGTTGCTCTTGTCATATGGCCTCCGATTGGCATAATCTATCGCTAGCCTTATAAGGCTAGCGTGACTCAATTATCAAGTGCTTTTATGCGCGGGCCATCGAAAAATGACGAGACAACCCAGCGTGGTGGACATTAGCAGGCCGATCAGGCAGGATCTTGGGATCATGAAGGTACGGCCTCAGTCACTCGAAGAAAGAATCGAAAAGATCAAGGAGGAGATTGCAGACCTTGGCGATTTGCGTCCGGGTGCGCTATCGCAGCAGTACAATGCCTGTGGCAATCCTCGTTGCCGATGTAAAGAGAACCCGTCGATGAAGCATGGTCCCTTCTACCAGCTGAGCTACACCTGGCGAGGGAAGAGTACAACTCGCCATGTTCGGAGAGAGGATGTTTCTCAAGTGAAGCAGCAGATACGCAATTACCGTAGGCTGCGAAAGCTCGTGGATCGCTGGGTAACTTTGGGAATGGAGTTATCGCGCCTCAAGCTTCAGGCGCAGCACGAAGCCGCCCCCAGGCCCGCGAAAAAGCGCCGGAATACTCGACTATTCGAGCAAAACAGAGTTTGAGATGGCAATTTCCGATATTACTCAGAGCCCGTTAGGCCTTGCGGCACAAGGGCTTCCGAGTTTCGCGACAGAAACTAGTTAGCGCTGTCGTGCGTATTCCAGAACAGCCCTGCTTCTTCGAGGGTTCCGAAGTGCTTTGGCAGAGGGTCTGGCTTTGCCACTGCCCTGTTTTTTGAATTTGCCAGCGCGATTTTCCTTAGCGCACTCATTTTGTGTGCCGTCGCAACAACGGAGCTTATGCCTTAAGGAAGTCTTCCCACTCCAACCCTGACTATCGCACTACTGCATGGAGGGTGCCGATTTTGAGGTCTCTGGTCCCCCAGTCGGGAATCGAGGCGAGGCGTCCATTGTTCCGGTTGTGCCTAACGCGGTGCGATCCCTTACCCCTCCTGGGTACTACTTCACAACTGAGGCTTGCCATCTTTCGTGCCGCCTCACAGTATCTCATCGCAGGGCAACCAGAGATTCGAGCCAGAGTGGGGAGCCGGGGTTGTCCTGTCTGAGAGCAGCGGGGATCGGCCGCTGGATGTGTTGATAGGCAGACAGTAGAGCAGCCAGGGCATCAGGCACGTTGCTCAAAGCCTCCTGTGCAGTATCCCCTTCAGTGATGAGTTCCGGCAGAAGGGGGCAAGTCAGGGCATATCCGCCTGCGGGCTGTGGCTCGAGCACAAGCGGCAGCTTGTACAGAGTTTCCTGCTTATGGCTGTCTTCTTTTTTCTTGGCATCGGGCTCTCTCCGCGCGGTGATTTGCAGGCTACCGCATGAATGGTGTTATGGAGATATACCGCAGACCGATCGCGCCGATGAGGGGAACCATCGGTGCCGACGTGGTTGGTCGGGGCATCCGGATTTGAACCGGAGACCTCCTGCGCCCAAGGCAGGCGCGCTACCAGGCTGCGCTATGCCCCGACCGTCATGCAGAGTGGTGATTTTAGCCTACTCGGACACGGACTGCCAGCAGATGATGACCTACGATTTTATCTGCGCGCGCAACGCGGCAATGGCATGGGCGCGGTGGCTGTGGCGGTTCTTTTCTGCCTCGGTCAATTCCGCATAGGTCTTGCCGAGCTCCGGGAAATAGAAGATCGGGTCGTAGCCGAAGCCGTTGCTGCCGCGCGGGCCCCGGGCAATCTCCCCGCGGCACTCGCCCTCAGTTTCGAGCATCAGTTCTCCGCGACGGGCGAGCGCCAGAGCGCAGACAAATCTTGCGGAACGGTCTCCTTCATGGCCGGCGAGTTCATCGAGGAGCTTGCGAATGCGCTGATCATCCGTGGCGCCTGCCCCGGCATATCTGGCCGAATAGATCCCGGGCCGGCTATCCAGCGCGAAGACCTCCAGGCCGGAGTCATCGGCAAGGAGGGGCAGATCGGTGCGCGCCGAACATGCCAGCGCCTTCTGGCGCGCGTTTTCGGCGAAGGATCTGCCGGTTTCCTTGAAATCCCGGTCGAGTCCGATGTCCTTGAGGCTCAGAACACTCAAGCCGGAGGACGCGAGCAGACTGCGGAATTCGCGCAGCTTTCCGTCGTTGCGCGTCGCGATGACAATCGTCCTGGGTTCAAGAACAATCACGGAAACACCTGAGTCAAAAAGGATTTTTTAAACGGCAGGGAAGAGGCGTTTGAGATCGCACTTCGCCGACAGTGCGGCCTTCTGGCGTTCGATCAACTGGCGGATTCCCAACTCCCCGAGCGCCAGCATCGACTGAAGCTGGTCTTGCGTGAAGGCCGTTTTCTCCGCGGTACCCTGGATTTCCACGAAGTGCCCTTTCCCGGTCATGACAAGATTCATGTCCACTGCCGCTCCGGAATCTTCTGCGTAATCGAGATCGAGGCAGGGAACCCCGTTGACGATTCCGACGCTCGCCGCGGCGACAAAATCCACCAGGGGAGAGTACTCCAGAAGCTTCCGCTCCATCAGGCCCCGAACCGCGAGAGCCAGGGCGATGAATCCTCCCGTAATGGATGCCGTTCGGGTGCCGCCGTCGGCCTGAAGCACGTCGCAGTCGATCAGAAGGGACCGGGTTCCGAGCATGGGAAGGTTGGCTACGGTTCGGAGCGAGCGGCCGATCAGGCGTTGAATCTCGACCGTCCGGCCCGTTTGCTTTCCCCGCGTCGCCTCGCGGACCGTGCGTGTGTTGGTGGAGCGCGGCAGCATGCCGTATTCGGCGGTGATCCATCCCTGGTTCGCCTTGTTCAGAAACGGCGGGACCTTGTCTTCCACAGTGCAGGTGCAGACCACGCGGGTCTCTCCGATGCAAATCAGCACCGATCCCTCCGCATGCCTGGTATAACCGAGCTCGATCTGAATTTCCCGCATCGCGTCGGGTTTCCGTCCGCTGGGTCTCATGTCATCTCCCTTCTCATTGTCACTGCGGACGTCATTCTAGCATGTGAATGGAATGGCGGAAGGACTCAAACGCTAACAATAAGGGTTCACAGCTCACGGTTCGCGGCAACCATGAGTAAAACTGAGAAGCGTGAAGCGCGAACCCCGATCTTGGTTCGCCGCCGGAGCGGATGACAGATCCTTTCCGAAAGCCGCCCTTCCATCCCGGGAGCACGGTGGCGGTTGAAATTGGGGCGGAATTTACCTAGGATTAAGCAGATGAATTACTACTCCAGTTCGTCGCGCGTCTTTTTCGGCGGCCCGGTTACGAAGACCGTCAAGTACCTGATCATTATCAATGCCGCTGTATTTCTTCTATTAAAGCTGGGCCAGCTTCTGCACAACGACTTCATCCTGGCCTACTTCGGCCTCATTCCGATCCGTGTCACGCGGGAATTCATGATCTGGCAATTCGGCACCTATCTGTTCCTGCATGCCGACATCATGCACATTTTCTTCAACATGCTCACGCTCTTCATGTTCGGGAACGATCTGGAGCGATACTGGGGAACGCGCCGCTTTCTGAGGTACTACTTCATCACCGGCATCGGCGGCGGTGTCTGTTCGTGGTTGTTCGCCATGAACAGCATGATCGCCATCATAGGGGCCTCCGGCGCCATATACGGGCTGTTGCTCGCTTACGGTCTCCTCTATCCAAACCGGATGGTCTACCTGAACCTCCTTCTGCCCCTGAAGGTCAAATGGCTGGTGATCATCATGGGGGCCATCGACTTCGGTTCCTCACTTGCCGGGAGCCAGCCGGGCGTTGCACATATCGCCCATCTCGGAGGGCTTCTCGTAGGATTCCTCTATCTCAAGGGCCCGGAATATCTCGGCCGCCTGCAAACCTACCGGCACAACCGCCGGCGCGAGGAATTGAAGAAACAGTTCGAAGTTTACTACGGCGAACTCCGCCGGAAGATGGACGACGAAAAGAAGGGGCCGACAATCCACTGAGTTTCCGCAGCGGCATCCGGCCGAGTCTGTCCCTTGCGAATTACGGCGCCGGGCGCCGCAAGCACCAATTCAGGTCGGCTCGTGTAATGCGTTTCAAATCCTTATCGAAAAGACGCATTGCGTAAAGCCGCCTGAGGTCACCGAGCAGCAGATCGGGCCTTGCTTCCTTTCCTGCGGCGCTCTTGACGTCCTTTTTAAGCTGTCGCGGATCGACCTTCCTGGTCCCCTCAAATGCGACCGCCTCGATAGCCGGTTTGACTTCAGGGGCTGCCTGCGCCTGACGCGGTTTTCGCGGCACCCCGCTGAGCAACTTATCCAACTCCGGGAGGCTTTTCTCGCCCGCCTCCTGTCCCCGCGCGATGATTTCAGGGATGGAGGTGAAGTCGTTGTAATAAAAGCCTTCAAGCTCCGGGACCAGCGTGATGTCGGCAAGTGATCGGCTGCGCTCGGCTTTGCTCCTCATGAGCAGACTGATGGACTGGTCCATTACGTCGACGAAAGACTGGATCTCTTTCTTCTTGAGAAGGGGCGCGGTGGCATCCACTGCAATCAGGATATCGGCGCCCATGGCGCGCGCGCTGTCGGCCGGAAGGTTGTCGCTGAGCCCGCCGTCGACCAGCATCATGTCGTCTTTCGCCAGGGGGGTAAACAGCATCGGAATGCCCATCGAGGCCCGCAGGGCCTCCGTCATCCGTCCCCGGCTGAACACGCAGGGCTTACCGGTGAGGAGGTCCGCAGCAACCGCGCGGAACGGGCTCGGCAGGCGATCGAAATCGTTTCCTGCAGGGAGCATGCGGATGACGGTCAACTCGTCCAGGACTTCGATCATTCTCTGGCCGCTATAGAGCCCGGTCGGGAACTCGGGGCTCATGCCCTGGAAATGCAGTTGTCCCAGGTAGCGGTAATTCTTGTTTTCGGACAGGGGGGACAACCGCCTCTCGGGAAGATTGCTGAAAATCGTGTTCCAGTCCTGCCGGCGGAGGATCTGCTCCATTTCGTCGGGGCTTTAGCCAAGCGCGTAGAGCCCGCCCACCAGCGCGCCAAAACCTGTCCCCGCGATGCAGTCCATGGGGATGTTTTGTCGCTCGAGTGCTCGCAGCACTCCGATGAGCGCCGCCCCCGCTCAAGGCGAGGCCGATTCTCGGCGCCTTTCCCTCGGCGCCGAAGCCCGGGGAAGATGAGACCATGGAGGCGAAAAAGCAAACGACCAGACAGGAACATCTCAGAATCGCATGATTGCTCATTGTGGGCTCCGCGGTTGCATCGACTGTAACGCTTGAATGCTACCACTGCCGCCATACCGTGTCCTGCTCTCCAGGGCCGGTCTGTCCCGCCGCCCGGCCGCGGGAAAATCCAAACTAAAAACGGGACCTTCCGTCGGCTGTCCAGGGGCGTGTACAGCGCCGGCAGGTCCCGTTTTGTATGTCGGGGGGGGCCGACATTTGTTGGGGGGATGTGGTTCGATCAACCCCCGCTATTCTGCTCGACGGCGCCTGAATGCCAGCTCGTCGAGATTGTTAATGGCTATGCCGAGCCGCGCATCGATCGCTTTGCCTGTATCGGACGATGCGCTCAGGGGAACGACGTTGCCTGAGCTCCGCAGATGATCGAGTGCGCCCTTGGATCGATCGGACGCGGCCGGCTGGTTGAAGCCGGTGGCGATCACGGTGATCTTTATCTTGTTGCCCATCGTCTCGTCGTAAACCGCGCCGAAGATGGTGTCTTCCGGGTGGGCGTTTTCCTCGATGATCTTGGCTGCGGCGTCCACCTCATGCAGTCGCAGGCTGCCGCGCGTCGCCGTGATGTTGATAAGGACCCCCCGCGCGCCTCTGATCGAGGTCTCTTCCAGGAGCGGGCTGGCGATCGCCCGCTGAGCCGCTTCAACGGCGCGGTTTTCGCCTTCGGCGATGCCCGTCCCCATGAGTGCCATGCCCTTGCCCGCCATAATGGTCCGGATGTCGGCGAAATCGACATTCACGATGCCGGGCAGGGTAATGATGTCCGAGATCCCCTGGACCGCCTGGCAGAGCACGTCGTCGGCGTAGCGGAAGGAATCCTCGAGCAGCGCATCGGCATCCATCGCATAGAGGAGTCTTTCGTTGGGAATGGTGATGAGAGTATCGACGACTTCCTTCAGCTCCCGAATACCCTCTTCCGCGTGCAGCTGACGCTTCTTGCCCTCGAAGTTGAAAGGTTTCGTGACGATGCCGACCGTCAGCGCGTTAAGTTCGCTCGCGAGGCTGGCGATGATGGGCGCCGCGCCGGTTGCGGTACCGCCTCCCATTCCGCCGGTGATGAAGACCATGTCCGCGCCATCGAGCAGCTCGATGATCCTCTCGGTATCCTCGAGCGCGGCCTGCCGGCCGCGGTCCGGCACCGCGCCGCATCCCAGTCCGTTGGTGAGCTTCGCCCCGATCTGCAGCTTGACCGGCGCCATGGAGTTGCGCAGCGCCTGAACGTCGGTGTTCGCGGCAATGAACTCGACCCCTTCGATTTTGGCCTGAATCATGCGGTTGACCGCGTTGCCGCCTGCCCCGCCCACTCCGATAACCTTGATTCTGGCCGTTGGCTTCCGGTCTTCGTCGAACCTGATTCTCGTGGGGGACTCTTCAAAACGAAATTTCTCGACTTGCATCCATTCCTCCTTCAGAGAAACTCTAATTGCCGACCCATGACAAGAATCGGTTGACGAGCCATGACGGCGAGCGCGCCCTGCCGGGGCTGATTTTTCGGTTAAACGCCTGTCTAGCACCCAACTTCGCCAGTCCGATCGAAGTGGCATAAACGGGATGGCAGAGATCTTCGTTCAGGCCCTCGATGCCGTACGGCAGGCCCTGGCGGACCGGAACCTCCAGAACCTCCTCGGCCAGCTCCACGATTCCGTCGAGCGCACTGCCCCCGCCCGTCAATACCACGCCAGTGATCAGTTGGTCCCTGTCTCCGGCGCTTGCCAGCTTGTCCTTTACCAGTTCCATCAGTTCAATGGCGCGCTGGCGCAGGAAGCGGCAGACCGAGAGACGCGTGTAACTCCTCATCTCCGCGGCGCCAGCGCTCATGGCCTCCACGACCTCGTCGCTGCCGATCTCATGGACGAGCACGGTTCCCGACTCCTTCTTGATCCGCTCCGCTTCCTCGATCGGGATCCTCAGGCCGATCGCCAGATCGCGGGTGAAGCGGGCGCCGCCGATGGGGAGGAATGCCGTGAAGCGGATGGCGTCGCGTGCGAAGAATGCGATGTCCGTCGTGCCGCCGCCGATGTCTACCACGGCCACACCCAGGTCCCTTTCATCCGCGGTCAGGACCGATTCGGCGCTGGCCAGGTGCTGCAGGATCACCTTGCTGACCCTCATATCCGCGCGGTTTACCGCGTTGATCATATTCTGGAGCAAGGCCCCCTCGCAGGTGACCACATGGATGTTGACGTCGAGACGCGATCCCGTAAGGCCGACCGGATTCTGGATGTCGCCGCGGTTATCGAGGAGAAACTCCTGCGTGAGCACATGAATGACCTCCCGCCCCGACCGCGTGGGGATGGATTGAGCGGCCGTAATCACCTGCTCCACATCCTCGGCGGCGACTTCGTGGTTCTTGCCCTCGATCGGGATCGCGCCGTGACAGTTGAAACCCTCAATGTGATCGCCCGAGATCCCGACGTTCACCCAGTCCATCGATACGCCGGAGCGCATCTCGGCTTCTTCGCGGGCTTTCCGGATCGAGGCCGCGGCTTCCTCCATGTCCACCACAATCCCTTTTCTCAGCCCTGCCGAGTTGGCGTAACCGGTACTGATGATTTCGATCCTGCCGTCGGCATAGGCTCGCGCAATCAGGGCGCAAATCTTGGAAGTGCCCACATCTACTGCGCTGACGATTCGATCTTTCTTTCGCACGTCAAACCTCTGACTCCCTTGCCGCCCCGGTGTCCGATCTCTGCCACCGGAATTCAAACACCAGGACGATGGGTAATAATTTACCGGCGAACCTCCGCGGGCTCGCCCGCCGGGCTGCCGGGAATATTCCTGCGCCGATAGGCGATCTGGCTCTCGAACCGGAGATCCACGGAAGCGAACTCCCCGTACTGATTTTTCAATTCACGGTACTGATTCATGTTGGCGATGAGCTTGTTGAACCGTTTGAGGAAATCGCGGTCGCCGAACTGGATTTCCGCCGTGTCATCCACCAGCATGATGCGCACGTTGCTTTTGTCGGACAAATCAACTTCCGAGATGCTGCGTGTGTACTCCGGGGAGCCCGATTCGAGCTCCGCGAGCATCCTGAGGCCGAGTCGGACACGCTCCGAGTTTTCCTCCTGGTACTGCCGGTATCCGTCGGCGTTGTCGCCCAGGATTCCCTTGAAGACGGGTACGTCCAACTTGCCGTAGTGCGTATCGTATTTGTCGAGCAGGATGCCGTCTTCATCGGCGAGCATCAGCTCGCCGCGCAGTTCGAGGATCACGATCGGCGTCCGTTCCTGCACGTAGATGACAAGCTCGGACGGCAGGATGCGCCGGATTTCGGCACGCCTGGTCCAGGTCTCCGATTCGATCCGTTGCTGCAGTGGCTTCAGATCGATCTGGAGAATGTGTTTGGGAAAATCCCTGCGGATCGCGGCCTCCAGCCCCCTGCAGTCGAGGTGCCTGCAACCGTTAATCGTGATGGTGTTCAAGAGGAACCGATCCGAGGAGTAGGCATACGCGACGATCCAGACCAGCAGTCCGGCCAGCGCCAGGCAGATCCCGATCTGCCCCGCCAGTCTCAGTCCCTTGAGCAGGAATCGGCTGAAGTGGTAGCTCTTGCGCATCTGCGCCGTCGCCTTTTTGCGCAGGTACATGCTCTTTTCGGGGGCCGACGAGAGCTCCGGTTCTTCCTGGTCCTTCGGGTTTTTGGTTGTCTTGAATTCCATACATCACCTGCTTCGAAATGCAGAGCCGGTGTCGCCAGCCGGGATCCACGCTCGGCCGCGGCCTAGTCGGGCTGTTTCGTGACAGAAGGCGAGGATTCCGCCTCCCGCCTTTTCTCCAATATCTCCTCGCCGAGCCTCCAGATATCGCCGGCTCCCAGGGTGATCATCAAGTCCCCCTCGCTCAATCGCCGGTTCAGGATGTCCTCTGCCGCCGAGAAGTTTTTCGCATACAGCACATCCCTGTGGCCAAACTGCTTGATGCGCTCGATCAAGTGCTCGGATGTGATCCCTTCGATCGGATCCTCGCTCGCCGCATAAATCGGGAGCACGATCAGCACATCGGCGTGATAAAAGGCGCGCGAAAACTCCTCTTCGAGCGCGCGCACCCGGCTGTAACGGTGCGGCTGGAAGACTGTTACGATGCGCCGCTCCGTAGCCTGGCGCGCCGCGCTCAGCGTCGCCATGATCTCCGTGGGGTGGTGGGCATAATCATCAACTACGAGAACACCCCGAGCCTCGCCCTTGATCTGAAATCTCCGGTCCGCATTCTGAAACTCGGCCAGTGCAGAGGCGATCCGCTCGAAGGGGATCTCGAGTTCCAGGCCGACGGAAACCGCGGCGAGGGAATTGAGCACCCCGTGCTGACCCGGCACCTGGGTCTGAATCCTGCCGACGAGCCTGCCCTTGTGGCGCACCTGGTAGGAGGAGCCGAACTCCCGGAATTCGATGCGCGAAGCGACCAGATCCGCCTGGCTGCTGGTTCCGTAGGTGACAATCCTGCGCTCGATGCGCGGGATGATTGCCTGGACGTTGGGATCTTCCAGGCAGAGGATTGCCGCCCCGTAAAACGGGACCTTGTTGACAAAGGCGACGAATGCCTCCTTGATTTCCTCGAGGTCTGCGTAGTGATCCAGATGTTCCCGGTCGATATTGGTCACCACCGCAATCGTTGGATTGAATTTGAGAAATGAGCCGTCGCTTTCATCCGACTCCGCCACGATAAAATCACCCTTGCCCAGCTTGGCGTTGCTGCCGAAGGCATTCAACCTGCCGCCGATCACCACGGTGGGATCGAATCCGCCCTGCACCAGGACCGTGCCCACCATGGAGGTGGTGCTGGTTTTGCCGTGGGCGCCGGCGACCACCACGCTGTATTTCAAGCGCATGAGCTCCGCCAGCATTTCGGCGCGCGGGATCACGGGGATCTGCAGCCTCTTGGCTTCCATGATTTCCGGGTTGTCCGGACGCAGCGCGGACGAAACCACAACCACGTTGGCGCCTGCCACGTTGGCCGCGGCATGGCCGATCGCGATGTTTCCACCGAGACCGGCCAGCCGCTGGGTGAGGGGGGACTGCTTTGCGTCGGAGCCGGAGACGACATAGCCGAGGTTCAGGAGGAGTTCGGCGATGCCGCTCATCCCGATCCCGCCGATGCCTACGAAATGGATCCGTTGTATCTTCCGGAACATCGTCTCCCTGCCTTCAGTTTTGGACTGCGGCGCCATGACGCCGCACTCCAAAAACTGCTCTATGCCGCCCCGAGTGCCGTGACCATGTCCGCAATCCGGGCAGCGGCTTCCGGCTTCGCCAATTGACGCACGGCCTGGTCCATCCGTTCGAGCTCCTCGGGGTGTTCCATGAAGTGCCGAACCTCCCGGACCAGTCGTCCGGGGCCCCATGCTTTTTCTGCAATCATTTTTGCGGCCCCGGAACTTTCCAGGGACAGCGCATTTTTGGTCTGATGATCATCTGCCGCACCCGGGAAGGGAACCAGGATGGCGGCCTTGCCCGCCGCAGTCAGCTCGGCTACCGTGCCGGCCCCCGCACGCGAGAGAATCAGATCCGTCCTGGCAAACTCCTCGTAAATCCTGGGCAGGAACGGCCGGATATCCGCCTCAATCCCGGCTGCGCGATAGGCCGATCGCACTTCCTCGAACTCTTTTTCCCCGGTCTGGTGAATCAGGTGCAGGCCGCTCCCGGCCGATTTCAATTCCGCGAGAGCGCCGCAGACGATTGTGTTCAGCGCATGGCTGCCCTGGCTGCCCCCATAGATCAACAGGGTGAACGGCTGCCTTTGGGCCCTGGCCGGAACGCTGTAGAACTCCTTCCGCACCGGAATACCCGTCACGACCCCCTTCTTGCCGAAATACCGGCCGGCATCCTGCAGGGCCAGCGCTGCGCTGTCGATGAATGGCGCCAGCCAGCGGTTGGTGATGCCCGGATGCGCATTCGGTTCGATGATCAGCGTGGGTCTGCCGAGCCACCACGCGGCCAGCACCACCGGCCCCGAACTGTAACCTCCGACTCCGACCACGGCATCGGGCGCATAGTTCTTCACCAGCCGCCTGGATTGCAGCAGGCTGTTCGGGATTAACATCGCGTTGCGCCGCAGATTTCGCAATCTCATGCCCTTCAGTCCCGCAGATACGATGAATTCAAGGCGGAATCCCTCCTGCGGCACGATGCGCGATTCCAGACCGTAACGGGTTCCCACGAACAAAAAGTCGTTTCCCGGATCGCGCCGCAACAGTTCCCGCGCCAGCGCCACCCCGATATACAAATGCCCCCCGGTACCGCCTCCCGCTATCAGCACTTTCAACCGATAACTCCCTATCGATTGCGGATTGCAGATTGCGGATTGCGGAATATAAAAACGGTTTCCAGGGAACTTCTCCCCGCCCGCAATTGCTCACCATTGCAATCCGCAATCCGCAATTCGCAATCCGCAATTCTCATTTCAGGTGCGTTCGCCGTAATGCGAAATGTTCAAAAGCAGGCCGGTCGCGGTCAGGTTCAGCAGGAGGCTGCTGCCTCCCTGGCTGATAAAGGGCAGTGCAATTCCCTTCGTCGGCATCATGGCCAGGACCATCGAAATGTTGATGAATGCCTGCAGTACCACCATTAATGTAATTCCCAGACCGAGGTAAAATCCGAAACGGTCCGGCGCGCGGAAGGTGACCCTCATGCCGCGATAGAAGAAGAGCAAAAACGCGGCGGCGATGAAAAACGCCCCGATGAGGCCGAGTTCCTCCCCGATCACCGCATAAATGAAATCGCTGTGCGCCTCCGGAAGGAAGAAGCGCTTTTGTTTGCTGGCGCCCAGCCCCAGGCCGAAAATACCGCCGCTGCCCAGGGCGATCAGCGACTGCATGATGTGCCAGCCCGTACCCAGCGGATCCGTCGAAGGGTTCGAGAAAGCCTCCAAACGGGCCTTGCGGAACGGCACGCGCCAGACGAAGAAATAAAAGGAGGGAAGGAGGAGTAGCGCGGCCCCGGCGATATACTTCCAGCTCAGCCCGGCGATAAAGAGAAGGATGCCGGCAATCAGAAGAATACAAACGGCCTGGCCCAGATCGGGTTCGATGGCGATGAGGCCGGCGAACAGGCTCAGCACGCCCAGGCAAGGCAGCAGCCGCTTCTTTGGTTCGTTGATTTCCAGCTCGTGCTTGTGCAGGTAGTAGGCCAGGAAAATCAGGAGCGCCAGTTTGGCAATCTCCGACGGCTGGAAGGAGAGCGAGTTGTAGCGGATCCACCTGCGCGCTCCGTTGATTTTAGGCTGCGTAAATACCACAATAAGCAGCCCCAGACTCAGGGCGAGAGAGACGAGGATGGCTTTGCGCTTCAGCCAGAAATGGTAGTCGACATTCATCAGAAGAATCATGAGCAGGTAGCCCACTCCCGCATATGCCAGCTGGCGCAGAAAGTAATACGAGGACATGCCGTATTTATTGGCCGCTACCGCCGAGGATGCGCTGTAGACCATGATCAATCCGAAGATGGTCATCAGGCTGGTCGTAATGAACAGCACCCTGTCGCTCGTGGCCTTGTAGGACATATAGGTTTCTTACCTTTGTGTCTTCGTGCCTTTGTGTCTTCGCATGTGTGCAGCGGCAAACACGGAGACCCAATCCCTTTATTTCCCTGCCAGCGCGAGCACCACATCCTTAAAAACTCTGCCCCGGTGCTCGAAATTCTGAAACATGTCGAAGCTGGCGCAGGCGGGCGCCAGCAAAACCACGTCGCCGGGCGCCGCCCGCTGCTTGCCCAGCAGCACCGCCTCGCGCAGGTCGCGCGCATCGCTCGTCTCGGCACACCCCGCAAGTGCATCACGAATCTTTCCGGCGGCCTCGCCGATCAGGATGACCTGCCGGACCCTTTGCCGGACCAGAGCCTGTAGAACCGAGAAATCGCCCCCCTTGTCGCGGCCGCCCGCGATGAGATGAATGTTCCCCGGGAAGGCCTCGAGCGATTTGACGGTCGCATCCACGTTGGTAGCCTTGGAGTCGTTGTAGTATTGAACCCCGTCGATCTCGGCAACCAACTCCAGCCGGTGCTCGACGCCGCGAAAGTTGCGAATGACTTCGCGCATGCTCTCGGGATCGGCTCCCGCAAGGAGAGCCATTCCGCAGGCTGCCAAAACGTTCTCCACGTTATGGGCTCCCTTGAGCGCGATCTCGTCGGCTGGGAAAAGGTCGTATTCAGCGCCGGAGATCCTGCTGATCACCCGGCCGCCCCGCAGGAAGACGCCGCGGGGCGGCGCACTGCGGCGACTGAACAGCACGGGTGTCGAGGGGACCCGCAGCGCCATGGCTGCGGTGCGCTCGTCGTCCGCATTCAGCAGGGCAAAATCGCCCGCATCCTGGTTCATGAAGATTCGTTCTTTGGCTGCGACATAATCCGCAAAGCCCTGGTAGCGATCCAAATGATCGGGCGTCAGGTTTAAAACAGCCCCGATGGCAGGCCGGAAGGTGCGGATGCCTTCGAGCTGAAAACTCGACAATTCGGTTGCGTAAACGTCGTCCGGGGTCGATCTCTCCGCAAAACTGATGAGAGGAACGCCCAGGTTGCCGGCTGCATGCCCCTTCAACCCGGATCCCAGGAGCAGGTCCGCGGTCAGGGTCGTGGTCGTGGTTTTGCCGTTCGAGCCGGTGATGCCCAGGATGCGGCCGTTCAAATGCCGGCTGGCCAGCTCCACTTCAGCCAGAATCGGGATCCCGTTCCTGCGGCTCGCCTCGAAATAGGGCAGCGCCAGGGGCACTCCCGGACTGAGGACCACGAAGTCGCACTTGCAGAAGCTTTCGATATTGTGGGCGCCGAGCTCGAGGGTGAGTTGCCCGGATGACTTTGCCGTGATGCGCAGCGGCTCGAGGGCGGCGGTGAGCCGTTCAGGGCTCTTGATGTCGGTCAGAATCACGTGCGCCTGGCGCCCCAGCAGGAACGACGCGGCAGCGATGCCGCTGCGCGCAGCCCCCACCACCAGAACCGTCTGCCCTTTATAGGTCATATTTTTGGTTGCGGCTATGCCGCCCCAGGTTTATCCGTGGTTCATAACATTTCAGCGCAGCTTCAGAGTCGTCAGGCTGAAGAGCGCAAAAAATATGGCCCCGAGCCAGAATCGAATGACGACCTGGCTCTCGGTCCACCCCATAAGTTCGAAGTGATGGTGCAGTGGCGCCATCCGGAATATTCTTTTTCCGGTCAGCTTGAAAGAGGCCACCTGCAGGATCACCGACAACGCCTCGATTACAAAGACTCCACCGATCATCGGCAGCAGGAACTCCTGTTTGACCAGCACGGCAACCGTGCCGATGGCTCCACCCAACGACAGCGAGCCGACATCGCCCATGAAGATCTGCGCCGGATGAGCGTTGTACCAGAGAAATCCCATGGTTGACCCCACCATGGACCCGCAGAAAACGGTCAACTCAGGTGCGTTGTTGTTGTAGATCAGGTCGAGGTATTCCGCGAATCTGGCATGCCCGCTCACATAGCATAGAAAGGTCAGGGCGCTGGCCGCGATGGTCACGCAGCCTGTCGCCAGGCCGTCCAGCCCATCGGTGAGATTTACGGCGTTGGATGCCCCCACAATGATGAAAAGAACGAAAATGGCGAGCGGAAAAGCGAGCGCCAGTCCCAGGGGACGCCATACGGCCAGATCCGGCGTGAAGTTCTTGAAGAAGGGGATGCTGAGTCTGGTGCTGTAGAGCCCGTTCACGGAAAGATAGTGCAAGGCAACACAAACGCCGAGCCCGATCAGGCACTGGTATAACATCTTTGTCCGGCCCGTGATGCCCAGAGACCTCTTGCGCGTGATCTTGGAATAGTCGTCCCAGAAACCGACCAGACCGAACAGGAAGGTGGATCCGACGGCGATCCAAACATAAAGGTTCGTGAGACTGGCCCAGAGCAGCGTCGGGATCAGGATCCCCGCGAGGATCAGGATCCCGCCCATGGTTGGAGTGCCGGCCTTACTCTGGTGCGAGGACGGGCCGTCGGCGCGGATCTGCTGGCCGATCTGGAACTTCTGCAGGCGGCGGATCAGCCACGGGCCCAGGACCATGCACACCAGCATTGCCGTAAGGCCGGCGGCCGCGGTGCGGAAGGTCACGTAGCGAAACACGCGGAAGGCAGGTATCTGGGTGTGCAGAGAATAAAGCAGGTGGAAAAGCATCAGCTTGTCTGCTCCTCGTGGCGCGCTCGCAATGCCTGCACCACCCTCTCGAGCTGGACTCCCCGGGAACCCTTGACCAGAACCAGGTCGCCCGGCCGGACCAGGTTGGCCACGAACTCGACCGCCGGTTCAACCTGAGGGAAAAACTGCGTCTGGGGCGCATTCGACCCGCTCTCGGAGGCGCCACGCACGATTTCGCGGGCGGCTCCCTGAATGCCGACTACAACGTCGATGCCGCATTGCGCGGCCCGGATGCCGCATTGATGGTGCAGGTTATCCGCATCGGCGCCCAGTTCCAGCATTTCGCCCGCGACCAGGATGCGCCGCGCGAAAGACGGCACCTGGGCGAGCATCTCGATCATCCCCATCAGGGCGCGGGGATTTGAATTGTAGGAGTCGTCAATCGCGGTGAAGCCGTCGAGGAAGCGAATAACCTGGCCGCGCATCTGGGTCTGCTTCAAATGCCTCAAACTTTCGATGACCTGCTCCATGGGAATCCGATAGTGAGCTGCCAGCGCGATCGCGGGCAGGGCATTCATCACATAGTGCGCGCCTGCCAGCGGGAGCACGGCTTTGCGCGTGACCCCCTCACAGGTGATTTGGAACCTGGTCTCGTGCAGCCCAACGACTTCGATCATGTGGGCCCGGACAGAGACCCCTTCGGACATGCCGAAGGAAACTCTTTTGCCCCGATAGCCGGTAGAAAGGTCCGCAACCAACGCATCGTCGCCGTTGTAGATCAGCATCCCATCCTGGGGCAGCCCTCCGATCAGTTCTCCCTTGGCACGCGCGATTTCCTCGAGCGATGCGAAGAACTCGAGATGGACGGGCGTGACGTTCGTCAGGATGCCGATATCCGGCTTGGCGATTTGGCACATTGCCTCAATCTCCCCCGTGGCGCTCATTCCCAGCTCGAAGATTCCGATGTGATCGTCCGCGCTCAGACCGAAGATGGCGAGCGGAAGACCGAAGAGGTTGTTCCAGTTGCCCGGCGAGCGGTACACGCTGTACTCCGTCTGCAGAACCTGGGCGGCAAACTCCTTGGTGGTGGTTTTGCCCATGCTGCCGGTAACCGCGATCAGGGTTCCGCGCCAGAGACGGCGAACATCGGCGGCAAGATCCTTGAGCGCGCGATGGGTGTCTTCGACCTGGAGGAGCAGCCGATCCTGAGGGAAGTTCGAGCCGAAGCCGTAAGCGGTGTCGACGACAACGCCGCAGGCGCCCTTGGCCAGGGCAGCCGCGATGTGGTCGTGCCCGTCGTTACGCGGGCCGCGGATGGCGAAGAACAGATCACCGGGCTGGAGGGTGCGGGTGTCGATCGAGATGCCGCCGATAGCCGTCGGCCTGGAACCGGAAAGCAGGATGCCCCCGGCGCTGGATTCTACCTGGAGAGCAGTGAAAGCGATCATATATTCATTCTGCAAATCATGCAAAGTGCGATTGTTGATGTAACTCATTCAGTTGCGTATCCCCCGGTTTGCCAGGAGTTGAAGAATCAATTCGCGTGCAACCGTGCAATCGTCGAAGGGCAAAACTTGTTTGCCGATGACCTGGTAGGCCTCGTGGCCCTTGCCGGCGATCACCACCGCGTCCCCCTCGCCGGCTTCCACCAGGGCCGCTGCGATTGCCTCGCGGCGGTCCTGAAGCATTTTGTATTCGGCAGGCCCGTTTCGGAGGCCGGACTCGATTTCACTCAGAATTTTCAGCGGGTCTTCGCTGCGAGGGTTATCCGATGTCACAATGACCCGGTCGCTCATTCGCGCGGCGATCTCTCCCATCACCGGGCGCTTGCTCCGGTCCCGATCTCCTCCGCAGCCGAATACTGTCGTCAGTTTGCGGTGGGGAAGGCTGCCGATGGTTTCCAGCAGTTTGGCAAGCGCATCCGGCGTGTGCGCGTAATCGACGATGACCAGAAACGGCTGTCCGGCATTCACCCGTTCCATGCGGCCGGCCACTCCCTCGAGGGACTCCACGCCGCGGATGATGGACTCCCTCTCAGTACCCAGGCTCAGGGCGATGGCCGCCGCCGTCAGTATGTTGCAGGCGTTCGGTCGCCCCACCAGGTGGCTATGCAGCCTCATTTCTCCTGCCGGACTCCCGATTATCAGGTCGGTGCCTTCAGATCCCAGCCGGCACTCCAGGGCGCGAACGTCGGCGCCGGCTTCGAAGCCGAAACTCAAGACCGGGCAGGGTGTCCCGGCTGCCAGACGCCGGCCATAAGGGTCATCGGTGTTGATGACTGCGGTTCTGGTTCGATTTTCACCCTCCGGCGTGAACAGAATCCTCTTGGCCTGGAAGTACGATTCCATGTCGTGGTGGAAGTCGAGGTGATCCGGCGTCAGGTTGGTAAAAGCCCCGGCTGCGAACCTCAAACCGAAAACCCGCTTGAGCGCGAGTGCGTGCGAGGAAACTTCCATGACACCGTGAGAACAGCCCCTCATCGAAGCCTCATGCAAAAAGAGCATCAGATCCGGCGCCTCGGGTGTCGTGCGCTCCGACGGACTCCAGACGTCGCCGATTTTCATGCCGCTTGTCCCGGCCAGGCAGGAGTGCAGGCCGGACTGCCGGTAAATCGCATCGACGAGATAAGCCGTTGTCGTTTTTCCGTTGGTTCCGGTAATTCCGACCAGTTCGAGCCGGGAAGAAGGGTCCTCATAGAAAACCAGGGCTGCCTGGGCCAGGAACTTACGGGCATCCTTCACCTTTATAGTAACGACGCCGGGGTACTGCCCGTTTTCCGCTTCGGAAATCAGGGCCACGGCGCCGCACTTGAGTGCCTCTTTGAAAAACTGCGAGCCGTTCGTTTTCGAACCCGGGATCCCCACGAAAATGTTGCCTGCCGAGACTTTCCGGGAATCGAATGCAACTCCGGTCACCGGGACCCTGGGGACACCCAGGATCTCGACACCCGGTATTGCCCGGAGCAGATTCCCGAGAAGCATCTTCTGCCTCACTTGTGAAAAGGAACTCCCGGTGCGCCCGAATGCTGGGCGATTGCACCGCTGTCGCCATCCCTGCCCGGGGCGGCATAACGGCTGGCTGCCGGGCCGCGGGCAAAGGTCACCTGACATGCGTCCCCGGCCGGGATCTTCGTGCCGGGGGGTGGAACCTGAAAGATGGCCACGCCGGAACCGGTGGCCTGCAATTGAATGCCGACGTCCATGCAGCGATCCAGAACCTTGCGTTTGGGCATTCCATGAAAATCGGGGACCTCGACAGTCTCGGTTCCGACCCTCACCATGATGGCGTCTTCATCCGCCTTCAACTCGGTGCTCCCGGTGTTGAGTGCCATGCTCGGGACAATGGGCGTGGCATTGGGCAGGAAATCCTCCGAGAGGTCTGCGGCAAGCGCCGGGCTGAGCTTCGGCAAAGGCATCGACTGATCGGGCGGCACATGGAGGATCAGCAATGCCTGCTGGGCTATTCTCTGGAAAACCGGCGCGGAGACATCGCCTCCGTAAATAGCGCCTTTGGGTTCATCGATCTGAACCAGAATCGTCAGCCGCGGAGCGGGAAGGGGTACGAATCCGATGAAAGAGGCCATGTATTTGGTATTGGAATACCGCCCATTGACGATTTTCTGAGCCGTCCCTGTTTTTCCTGCGACTCGATACCCCTCGAGCGCGGCCTTGCCCCCGGTCCCCCGCAGCACCACACCTTCGAATGCATATCGAATCGCGGCCGCGGTTGCGGGCCGCATGATGGGGGTTTTCTCCGTAGTGGTTACTTTCACCAGGTCGCCCCTCTCGTCGATGATCCGGTCGACGATAGTCGGGCGGACGCGATAGCCGCCGTTGGCGATGGCATTGATGGCTGTGCAGATCTGCATCGAGGTCACGCCGATCTCCTGGCCGAAGGAGATTGCTCCGATAGACAGGCCCGACCATTGATGCCAGTCGCGCACCAGCCCGATAATCTCGCCCGGCAGGTCGATGGCCGTCCTCGATCCGAAACCGAAGCTTCGCAGTGCCTGGTAGAGCCGCTGTTCTCCCAGACGCATACCGAGCTTCGCTGCCCCGACGTTGGAGGAATTTTCGAGGATCTGGCTGAAGGTCAGAAGGCCGTAGGACTTGTGATCATGGAAGACATGCTTCCCGATCGTAATGGAGCCCATCTGACAGTCGATCAGTTCGTTCGGGCGGGTTAATCCCGCTTCCAACGCCGCAGTGGCTACGACCACCTTGAATGTCGACCCGGGTTCAAAAATGTCGGAGACCGCCCGGTTTCGCCACAGATCGGCGGGGAACTCGTTATAGCTGTTGGAGTTGAAATCGGGGTAGTTGGCCAGGGCGAGGATTCTGCCGGTATCGGATTCCATGACGATCGCAGTGCCGGCCGCGGCCCGGGCCTTTTCAACGCCTGCCGCCAGCTCTTTCATGGCGACGTACTGAATGGACTTATCCAGGCTGACCACCAGAGAATGGCCCTGTACGGGAGGCTTTTCCACCTTCCCCTTGAAGGATCGGCCGCGCGCATCGATGTCGCAAGAAACCACCCCGGGCGTTCCCTTGAGGTCCTTGTCGTACTGAAGCTCCAGGCCCGCTCCTCCGTCCCCGTTCATGTTGACGAAACCCAGAACGTGGCTGGCCAGTTCCCGGTTCGGATACACGCGCATGCTTTCTTCGAGAAGGTAGACGCCTTCCATCCCAAGTTCCAGGATCTTGGCTTCCGCCCGCGGCGATATCCTGCGTTTGACGACCTGAAATATCTGTCTGGCCGGATCTGTAAGCCTTGCGTCGAGCTCTTCGGGATCCAGCTCGAGGATCGCTGCCAGCTTATGGACGGCCGCCCGAATATCGCGAATTCTTCGGGGTTCGGCCACGACGGTGCTGACGGTCGTGCTGGTGGCGATTTCGTCCATGTGACTTTCGTAGATGACGCCGCGCGGTGCAAGCACGGATCTGGTCGCGATCTGGCCTTTGAGAGCGAGCCGGACGAAATCCTGATGCTTCAATACCTGCAGCTGGACAAGGCGGGCGACGATCGCGCAGCTCCAAAGGGTGATCATAACGATGACCAGCGCGATTCTTCCGGGATGAGGTTTCTTCTTTGTCTCAGCCATTGTGTGTATCGCTGAACCGCGAAAGCCTCAAAGGAATCGGCCGATATCCTTTGAGGCTTTCGATGCCCTTGCGGTCTGCTTTCTGGTTCCGCCCGCACCCATTCCCGTTTTCAGTTGGTGGCCGATGGCTTCCGAGGTTCCGCCGCGCTCCGGGCGGGATTCACCATGGCCAGGGTTGTCGAGTCGCCGGCTTGTGAATCGCGCGCCCGCGGGGCAACCAACTGATTGGTGCGCACGAGCACCATCCCGAGATCGTTGCGGGCGATGCCGTCGATCCTCTCGGGGTTCTTGAGCGTCTCCTCTTCCAGAATGAGGTTGTTCTGGATGCGAAGGATGGTTTTTTCGTGTGCCTGGAGGTTCTGCTCCTCATACCCCATTTCGACGATCTGGCTCCGGCTCCAGGCATAAGAGAGGAGGGAGCCTCCGATCACGAGCACGGAAAAAATGATGCTCAGCAGATCGATCAAATTGCGCCGGTCTGTCTGCCGCTTGATGCCGTAGTTGCGAGACTCGATTCCGCCTGCCCAATCCCTCATGTTTGCCTCCTCATTTGGAGTGCGGCGACATACAGCCGCTTTCCGCGCCGGAATCAACTCCGGCGCGCGCGCGCGTTTCGACCGCCCGCCTTACGCTGGCGGGTTCCAAAAGCGGCAGCAAGCTGCCGCACCCCAAAACACGCTAAAGCTTTTCCAACACCCGCAAGCGGGCGCTCCGGGCCCTCGGGTTGAGATCGAGTTCGCCGGCTCCCGGCTTTACAACCTTGGTCGTGACCAGGTGCGCCACTTCCTTGCGCGGGCACATGCAGAGCTCCGGAGGGCGCTCGCACACACACTGTCCGGACAACGAGCGAAACGCCCGCTTCACAATCCTGTCTTCAAGCGAGTGGAATGCGATGACAGCAATTCTTCCGCCCGGTTTTAAAAAGGACGCGGCTTCGGCGCAGAACTCCTCGAGCCCCTCCAGTTCCTGATTCACCGCGATCCGCAAAGCCTGGAAAGTGCGGGTCGCGGGATGGACGCTCAGGAAACCGCGCACGCGCATCGCCCGCGCGACGATTTCCGCCAGTTGGGAACAGCGTGTAATCTGCTTCTGTTCCCGCGTCGCCACGATCGCTGCCGCGATTCTGCGCGAGAGACGCTCTTCACCGAACCGGTAAATGATGCCGGCCAACTGCTCTTCCTGCAGGCCGTTGACCAGATCGGCGGCGGTCAGCCGCTGCGCCCTGTCCATGCGCATGTCCAGGACGTCGTCGCTCTGAAAACTGAACCCGCGCTCGGGGGAGAGCAGCTGATACGACGAGATGCCCAAATCCACCAGGATCGCGTCGATCTCATTGAGACCCAGATTGTTGAGAACCAGGGGGAGGTTCTTGTAATTCTCGTGGAAGAGCCGGACGCTGTTCTTGAACGGCTCGAGGCGGGCGCGGGCCCGATCTATCGACTCCTGGTCGCGGTCGAACCCAATCAGGAGCCCCCCGGGCTGGATCCGCTCCAGAATCGCAAGCGCATGTCCGCCCAACCCCAGGGTTGCATCGATGACAATCGCCCCGGGCCTGCATTGGAGGAGATCCATCGTCTCCTTCAGCAGCACCGGCAAATGCCCTGGCGGGGTGTTGTCCCGGCGAATATTCATGGCTCTCGGGTGAACCGCTCGCACCGTCTTTCCTCATCATCGATCTGAGCTTTAGAAGCCTTGTTCCGCCAGTCGTTCGCGATCCTGATCGGTGAGAGGATGGTCCTTCAGGCTCTTGCGGATCGCCTCGTTGTTCCATACTTCAAGATGGTCGTTCTTGCCGATCACGATGACATCACCCGATATAAGTGCGTCCTCCCTCAGGGCCTGGGGAATCAGGATCCGTCCCTGCGGATCCATCTGCGTGAGAATTCCGTAATAGCTGGTGAATTTCTGCAGTTTCAGCTTGGCGGGGTCCATCCGGGGAGCTTCCTGGAACTTCTGCGCCATTCGTTCCCAGACAGGGATGGGGTAGATCTGCGCACGGAGGCCATCGTCGCTCGTGACATAGTAGGTGCCGTCTTCCGTCTCGGCCATCTCTCGACGGAACTTCGCCGGAATCTTCAAGCGAAACTTTTCATCGATCTTTGCCGGATAGCTGCTCCAAAGCATAAGTGCCTGCGCCGCAACATCACCAAAATGCCGGAACAACGAGAAAACAGGGGAATTATGGCTTCGGTAGTCCCCATTACTCTACTTTGGACTACTTTTGACCACGCGGGAAGAATAGTGCCGTATCCTTGGGGTGTCAAGAAAAAACTTGCAAAATATTGCAGGGATTTAGATTTGGAACGGTTTTTCTTTCGGGGCAGGGGTTCCGGTGGGTCGGAAGGGAAATTAAAAATCCATAAGCGAAAAGGGAATTATGGGAGTCCCGGCCGTCGTCAGTCTCCAGCCTGCGGCGTATCTTTTTTCCGATCAATAGTTACGGGCAATGTATCCATTCTTCGGCCTCCAATATGTGTGCAGATGTGCTAATATGCCTCGCTCATTCGCTGGAGGAAGATGTGAAGGTTGGGATTGTTGGGTTGCCCCAGGTGGGAAAGAGCACCATATTCAATCTGCTGACCAGTGGGAAGGCGGATACGTCGTCCTGGGGGGGCAGAACCGAGGCGCACGTAGGCATCGCGCAGGTGCCGGATCTGCGGCTGGACCGGCTGGCGGAGATTTTCAAGCCGAAGAAAGTCACCTATGCGACCGTGGAGTACGTCGATCTTCCCGGGCTTGCGCGGGGAGAAGGCAAGGCCGCGCAGCAGGGCCAGAATAAGGACATGGAAGCCTACCTGACCAATCTCAAGAATGTCGACGCCCTCCTGCACGTGGTCCGCGCTTTTGAAGATTCGAACATTCCGCATCCGGAAGGATCGGTGGACCCGCGGCGGGATGTGGGATTGTTCGAACTCGAAATGATTTTCTCGGATCTGGCTGTCGTCGAGAGAAGACTGGAACGCCTCGAAAAGGATCTGAAAAAAGGGCGGAATGCCGATCTCGAACTGGAAAACTCCGTCCTGCTGCGCTTCAAAGCCGCCCTGGAGCAGGAGCAACCCCTCAGAAATCTCGAACTGACCGCGCAGGAAACCAAGCGCGTCAAGGGTTTCACATTTCTCTCGGCCAAACCTGTACTGCAGGTTCTCAACCTCAGCGACAAGGATGCCAAAAAAGTAGCCACAGCAGTTGCCGATTTCGGCCTGGAGAGCCTGGCGCACAGGTCGGGAGTGGGTTTTACGGCCGTCTGCGGCAAGATTGAAGCGGAAATTGCGGCGCTGCCCGAAGAAGATGCGCGGATTTTCATGGAAGATCTCGGCCTCTCGACCAGTGGTCTGGCGCGTATCATTCAGGAATCGTATTCGCTCCTCGGATTGATCTCTTATTACACGGCAGGAGAACCGGAAGCACGCGCATGGACCATACCGCGGCAGACCACGGCGCAACAGGCCGCCGGAGTCATCCACACGGACTTTGAGAGGGGATTTATCAAGGCTGAGGTCGTGGCTTACGCGGACATGGTGGAGATGGGATCATTTGCGGGCGCGCGGAGCAGGGGCGTGCTGAGGCTGGAAGGGAAAGAATACCTTGTCCGCGAAGGCGACGTCATTCTCTTTCGTTTCAACATCTGATGTCGCGCGGCGTCCGGCATCGCAAATCTGATCGGGCCTGAGGCCGGTCAGACGGCATCTGCGGAATCCGGCAAGCCGGTTTTCCGATGTTGGCATCACGAGGGACCTTTCGATGGAATCTCGCCTGATTCCGTTGTTGATTCTCGGTCTGGCGGCCTCCCTGGCAAATCTGGTGGGCGGGTGGGTGGTGTCCTCGCGCAAGGAGCTGCGGCGGCCTCTGCTCAACGCGCTCGTTTCACTCGGCGCCGGATTCATGCTGGCGGCCACGATTCTGGAAGTAATCCCGCGCAGCATGGGAATGAACGCGCGGGCGCCGGTGATTATCCTCGCCGGGTATCTCTTCGTCCACCTGGTCGAGCACACCATCGCCGCCCACTTCCATTTCGGGGAGGAGACGCACCGGGAGGAGATGCTGGACGCTCGCGCCGCCTATTCGGCGCTGGGCGGCCTGGCCCTGCATGCTTTCTTCGACGGTGCGCTGATCGCCGCCGGGTTTTCCATCTCCATGCGCCTGGGCGTGCTCATGTTCATCGCGATTATCCTTCATAAGATACCCGAGGGATTCACCGCGGCAAGCATCATGCGCGTTTCCGGCCGCGGGAGTGCTGCTGCGAGCGGCGCGGCGCTGGCGATCAGCTGCAGCACGCTGGCCGGAGTGCTCAGCATCGGTTTCGCGCAGCATTACGTCAGCAGCGCTCTGCCTTTCAGTGCCGGCGTAACCTTGTATGTAGCGGCCTCGGATCTGATCCCCGAGGTCAACAAGGAAGCCGGTGTCAGCGTATCGACCGGCGTTTTTCTCGGGGTGGTGCTCTTTTTCCTCTCCGAGACGCTCTTGAATCTTGCCTTGTAGTTGATGAGGCGGCCGAGGCGCCGCCGGCCGGCGGATGCATTCTGAACGCATGGGTTGTTCCCCTCGCCGGATTAGCGGCTGTTCTGGCTCTCGTCGGGCCTTGCCGGGCCGATGTGGCATCGGGATTATTCGGCAGGACCATCCGCGTGATCGAATACGAGGCGGACCAACCCATCGAGCGCTCCCGCTGCGACGCGATCATCGGATTCAAACCCGGTGACGCCCTCAGCCGGACCGGCGTCAAAGGCGCCTTGCAGGCGCTCTACAACATCGGCATTTTCGACCGCGTAAAAGTCTCCCCGCAGAACCCCGGCAGTATCACTCCTTTCCAGAATGTTGTGGTGCGCCTCGATGAAGCTCAGCGCTTCACGTTGAGATACGGTCTGGGCTACCAGGAGCGGGAGAAGATTCGCGGCACAATCGAGTTGGGCCAGCTCAACATTCTGGGAACCGGCCGGCGGGCCGATCTCCGGCTGCGGGCCAGCGCGGTGGAACGCCTGGCGGGCATGAGCCTTCAGCAGCCCCAATTCCGTTGACGGCCTGGCGCGGAAATATCCTGATCTGCCCGCCATCGCCGGCACCTATGAGCTCGACGGTGACATCGGCGGCGATGCATCCGACGGGCTTGCCTACCGGGGCGCGGTGCGCGTCCATGAGGGCAGCTGGCGCTCGTATGCGATCGATAGCCTGGCGGCGACTGCTTCCTGGAACGGGAAGGAGCTGAGGTTGAGGCCGTTCGAACTGCACAAGGGAGACGGGCTCATCACGGGCTCTCTCGACCTGACCTTACAACTCGAAGGCGGGGAACCGGCGCGACTGAATTATCGCGGTACCTGCTCTCAGATCCCGCTGGAGTGGTTGAAGGATTTCGGCGCGGATGTCACGCCGGACCTCAAGGGGACTCTGAGCGGAAGCGGGCTTATCGCTAACCCGGGGGGGGCCAGTGGCGAGGCGATGGGCAGGTTCTGATCGAGAAGGGAAGCTTCAAGGGTGAACCGTTTGACAGGCTGCGCTCATCGTCGGTGAAGATACCAACCTGGCCCTGAGCGGCGAAATCCCGACGGACGGAAGCTAAACGATGGATTTGCGCCTCGAGCATTCTTTCTGAAAGCCTGACCGGCGTTATCGGCAAGCGGGTTCAGCGTATTTTCGGGCTTCAGACATTCAGAGTCGATCCATTTCTTGCCGGCGCCGAAAATGATTCCACGGCCAGGGTGACGATCAGCGAGCGCTTATCCAGGGATTTGAATGTGACCTTTTCACGCAACCTCTCCACTAATGAAGAGCAGATTGTCATAATTGAATACGAGGTGAACAGAAATCTTTCCATTGTAGCCACGCGAGATGAGAATGGAAAATTCGGGCTTGATTTCCGTTTTCGTAAGCGATTCCGCTAATGAGAACCCCGCGGGTGGAATCCCTTTCAGCTATCAATTCATTAAAAGGTTCGACTTAGGTATGGTTTTCAACATTAGAATTGATTTATTATATTTGCGGCTGCGAAAAACCAACCGAGGTGGAAAATGAAGATTCTGGTAGTAGAGGACGAAGTCAAAGTTGCAAACTTCCTTAAGAAGGGACTGGAGCAATCCGGCTACGAGGTCGATCTGGCACTCGATGGTGAAGAGGGCCTGGCGATGTTTCGCGGCGCCGAGTACGACCTCATACTGTTGGACCTGATGTTGCCGAAAATATCGGGCTGGGATTTGATTCCGCAGATTCGCAAGAGCAAACCTGCATTACCGATCATAGCCCTCACCGCAAAGGTTGCGGTGGAAGACCGGGTGCAAGGCCTGAACTTGGGCTGCGATGATTACCTCGCGAAGCCCTTTTCTTTCGCCGAGTTGCTGGCCAGAATTCAGGCCCAGCTGAGGCGCGGCGCTGCATTGGGCACGACGGAGCTGAAAGCCGCGGATCTTGTGCTCGATCCCCTGAAGAGAAAGGTGCAGCGCGCGGGCAAATTCATCGATTTGTCCAACAAGGAATTCGCGCTGCTGGAATACCTGCTCCGCAACAAGGACCAGATCGTAACTCGAAAGATGATAGTGGAAAATGTCTGGGATGCCAGCTTCGACAACTTCACCAATGTGGTCGATGTCTACATCAACTATTTGCGCAACAAAATTGACCGGGGATTTGAGCCGCGGCTCATCCACACCGTTCGGGGTGTCGGATACAGCCTCCACGAATAAATGATGAACAGCATCATCGGCACGCTCCGGTTCAAACTGAGCTGGACGCATGGGATCGTCATTTCCCTTGCAATCTCCCTGGTTGGACTCGCTGCGTATCGATTTATCGCCTACCGGACACAGCAGGCATTCGACCGGGATCTCCTGCTCGATACGAAGCTATTCGTCTCCCACCTTTCCATCGATACCGACAGTTTCTCGGTGTCCACCGATGGACTCACTCTGCCGGACGTGCTGACCCTCGAGGAGTGCGGGTCCTATTTTGTCATCACGGATTTGGATGGGCAGGTTCTGTTCAGGGATCTGTACAGCAAATACGTGAAGGAAATGCTGCGCCGTGGGGAAATGGACGGCTTGCTGAACGAGAAATCCGGATTTAAACGCCTGACGGCCTCGGACGACACCAAGTTCAAATTCGTGACTTTGCCCGCCCGGGATCACGGCGTCTCCTCCCGATATCTCGTTCACCTTGGACGCAATACTGAACAGCTCGATGCCGTGCTGGACGAGTCTCTGTCCCTTTTTCTCTATTCGGTTCCTGTGGTGCTGGTGCTGGCGATCCTGGCCGCGTGGTATCTGGCCGGCCGCGCTCTGAAACCCTTCGATGAGGTGGCCCAGACCGCCGAGCAACTGACCTCGGAAAACCTGAACACTCAAATTGTGTCAAACTACAGTGAGCGGGAGATCCAGCGGCTCGTTCAATCTTTTAATTCGATGATGGAGCGGCTGAATCGCTCGTTTCAGCAAATGCGCCAGTTCAACGCGGACGTTGCGCACGAACTGAGGACTCCCCTCTCAATCCTGCAGGGCGAGAACGAAATCGCCCTGCGCTCGACGTCTCTGCCGGATGACGTACGCGCCGTGCTGGCGAGCAATCTCGAGGAACTCGAACGGCTGACCCGCGTGGTCAACGATCTTCTGACGCTCGCGGAAGCTGATGCAGGAACGGAAATCCTCAAAAGAAAACCGGTTCAGCTGAGCCCTCTGCTGCAGGAACTGCTCGAGGAGATGAGCCCTCTGGCGGAGGAGAGCCAGTTGCGCATCGAGTGCCGGAGTCTGCCGGATTTGCACGTTCTGGCGGACGAACTGTGGATCCGTCGCGCCCTGTTGAATGTGATCGACAATTCGATCAAGTATTCCAAGCGGGGAGGGGTCATCGAAGTGTGGTTGAAACCGATGGACTCCAATGTCCAGATCGGCATTCGCGATCACGGCATCGGCATCGATCCCGGGGATCTGCCCCGGATTTTCGACCGGCTTTATCGGGCCGATCCGGCCCGCACCAGAACCGCCGGCGGCTCTGGCCTGGGTTTATCCATTGTCAAATGGATCGTGGAGGCTCATCATGGGCAGATCAGCGTCATCAGCCAGCCGGATGAGGGCACCACGATAGAAATCCTGTTGCCGGCAGTCAAGGCCTCAAGCCCCCCGACAATCCTCGGCTTTTGGGGGTAGGATGTGAAGAACCCTGACCGGCTGCGCATTGACGAAGAAGCCGGTCGGACGGGCGAAAATTCTCACCAGCCGCTCCGAATGGCCGTCCGGGGCTTTTTTTCGGCAGAAAAATCAAAGAAAGCCACAAATTTGTGGTTTTTGCCTTGCCTTAGGGTATGATTTAGGCTAAAAGTTACAGTTTTTTGCGGGGAGGTAGAGAATCGTGTACGCAGTCATCATGAGCGGCGGGAAACAGTATCGGGTTTCGGAGGGGGATCTTGTCCAGTTGGAAGAACTTGGTGTCGACTCCGGGACCGAGGTAGAGTTCAAAGACGTGCTGCTGATAAAAACCGATGACCAGACGTACATCGGGCAGCCTCTCGTGACGGGCGCGACCGTGAAGGGCGTTGTCGAAAACAGAGGACAGGGCGACAAAGTGCTTGTTTTCAAGTATAAGAAAAAGAAGCAATATCGCCGCACTCGCGGGCATCGTCAGCATTTTTCGGCCGTTCGAATCTCGGAGATTCGTCTCGCCAGTTGAGATGTAACGGGCAGATCTGAACGGAATATTTTGAGGGAAGTATGGCACACAAAAAGGGTGTTGGAAGTTCGAGAAACGGGCGAGACAGCCAGCCCAAAATGCTTGGGGTCAAGCGTTTTTCGGGGCAGTTGGTTTCCGGCGGGACCATTATTGTCCGCCAGAGAGGCACGCAGTTCAAGCCGGGACTGAATGTAGGTATCGGCAGGGACCACACGCTGTTCGCCAAGGCAGCGGGAATAGTCTCCTTTCGGGATCGGGGCCGGTTAGGAAAGTTCGTTTCCATCGTGGCGGAGGCCTGATTCTCCTTCTCTGCTTTTCTGCGCAGGATTAAAAGGACCTCCTTGGAGGTCCTTTTTCTTTTTTTACCCGTTCTGCCTGGCCTTTGAAAGAATGCGGCGGTGGCGCTCTCGTGGCACTCAAAATCGGCGTCATGCCGTCGCACTCCAAAGCTTTTTCGGAGCGAGTAGCTTGTTTATCGATCGTGCCAAGATCAAGGTGATAGCCGGCGACGGCGGGAATGGCTGCATGGCATTCCGGCGCGAGAAGTTTGTCCCGCGTGGCGGACCCAGTGGCGGTGACGGGGGAAAGGGCGGAGATGCCTATCTCGAGTGCACAGCCCGCGTGAATACGCTGCTGCATTTCCAATACAAGCGTGTTTTCAAAGTCCAACGAGGTCGCCATGGCGAAGGGTCCAATCGGCACGGCAAGGAGGGAGAGGATATTGTTCTTCTGGTTCCCCCCGGAACCCAGGTATTCAAGGAGCCCGGCCATGAATTGATCCATGACTTCGCGGCTGCCGGGGAGCGCCTCCTTGTGGCCAGGGGAGGGGGCGGCGGCAGAGGCAACGCGCGATTTGCGACCTCCACCAATCAGGCTCCGCGGAGAGTGGAACCGGGATGGCCCGGAGAGGAAGTGGAACTCTCCCTCAGTTTGAAACTGATTGCCGATGTCGGCCTGATCGGATTCCCAAATGCAGGAAAATCGACGCTCATTTCCCGCATCAGTGCTGCGAAGTCCAAGGTTGCCGACTACCCCTTCACCACTCTGGTGCCGCATCTGGGAGTCGTCGCCCTGGATGACTATCACACCTTCGTGGTTGCCGATATTCCCGGTCTGATTGAAGGCGCACATGAGGGGCACGGGCTCGGCGATGAGTTCCTGAAGCATGTGGAACGGACAAAGATCCTCCTGCATCTGATCGACGTCTCCGCAACCGGCCGGGATCCGGTATCGGATTACAGGACCATCCTGCATGAGTTGACCATGTTCAACGAAGATCTGGCCAATCGCAAGCACCTGATCGTGGCTTCGAAGACCGACGCTCTCGATGATCCGGGCAGGCTGGCTCGGCTTCGATCCATGTGCTCGAGGAAGAAACTCAGATTTCACAGTATCTCTTCCGTCACCGGGCAGGGGATCCGTGAACTGGTTGTCCTGCTGGCGCAGATGCTGGAGATCGGCTGATTTTTGCGGGCGCGCACTCGATTCCGACTACTTCTGCTGGCTTGGAAGGGGTTCTTGCGTTAGGCTATTCGGTTAAGGGAGGATAGCGAGATTTGGGTCCAGTGAAGCTGGGTGTATTCGGCGGTACCTTCAATCCCATTCATCTTGGGCATCTCCATCTTGCCCGGAGCGTTCAGCGCCTTTTCGATCTTGCTCACATTCATTTCGTAGTCGCGGCCGCGCCGCCCCACAAAGCCCCGGAGAAACTGGTCCCTTTCATGCACCGCTATGCGATGGTGAGTCTTGCCACCGCAAAGCGACCCACGTTCTCTCCCTCTCTGGTTGAACTCGAACCTCCCTGCAGCCCTTTTTCGTTCCACACCATGGCGAAATTTGCCGGCCGCCAGGCTGGGGCCAGTTCCAACCTGTACTTCATTGCCGGAGGGGATTCGCTGCTCGACGTCGGGGGATGGCACGAGAGCAGAGAACTGCTGAACTCCTACAACTTTATCTTTGTGGCGAGGGCGGGGGTGCCTGTCCTTGACGCCACAGCGGTTTTGCCGGTCGACGTTCAGAGGAGGATTCGGGATCTGCGCGGACTCGGGGCGCGCCAGATTCGCTGGCGCATCCGGGCTGAGGATCCCCGGGAAGAAAACCGCCTCTTCGTAGTCGATGTGGGAGCCCCGGACATATCAGCATCACAAATCCGGGCCCTGGTAGGGGGCGCCAAGAAGTATAGCCACCTTGTTCCTCCATCGGTGTGTCAGTACATCCAAAAACTCCATCTTTACGGTGAATGATGAGAGATGAACTGAAGATTGCCTTGAAAGCCGTTGAATCAAAAAAAGCGTCGGATATTACTATCCTCGATATCTCCGAAATTGCATCTTTTGCGAGCTATTTTCTGCTTTGCACGGGAGAATCCTCGCGACAAATCCAGGCAATTGCCGATGAGGTAGGTGCGAAGCTGAAGGAGAACGGAACCCGCTCGAATCACATCGAGGGGTATCGCAATGCGGAGTGGGTGCTGTTGGACTATAACGATCTTGTGGTGCATATATTTTCAAAGAGCGCCCGGGCATTTTACGATCTCGAGCGGCTCTGGCGGGATGCCAAAAAACTTGATGCACGCAAGCTGTTGCGTCCGAGTGCGCGCAAGCCTGCCGCAAAAAAACCGGGCAAATAGGCGCATCTTCAAACGCGCTCGGTTCCCCCGCTTCATTGAATTGGATATGAGGATTCTGTAGAATTACGACCTTTGTCGGCGTGGGAAGAGCGCGGGGACCTGCGGATGCGCCTAAGGATCATTTGGGTCGGAAAGACCAGGAACCCCCAGATCGGCGCCCTGGCGATGGATTACCTGGAACGCGCACGCCGCCTTATCCCTTGCGAGATCGTCGAGGCGCGCGATTCCTCCCGCGGGCGGGACTTGAGGGGTGATGACTTGCGTGCGGCGGAAGCGGCGCAATTGTTAAAACTCCTGGAGGGTTCCAACCGTATTGTTGTGCTTGACGAGAGAGGGCGGCAATTCAGCTCTCCCGAGTTTGCGCGCTGGTTTGAGGCCGAGCAGAACCATGGCACGCGGGGGGTCAGCTTTGTTATCGGCGGGCCGGAGGGTGTCAGCTCGTCGGTGACCGAGCGGGCGCATCTCGTTCTCTCGCTGGGCAGGATGACATGGACTCACGAGTTTTGCCGGGTATTGTTGCTGGAACAGATCTATCGCGCCTTGGGAATATTGAAAAATATTCCGTATCACAAATGAGAGAGTGCAGGCAAAAAAGCCATGGATGCTGAAAAGCTCGAATACTTCAAGGAAAAGTTGGTTCAGAAACAACTCTCCCTTAGCAACATGGTGCAGCGCACCGAAGGGTACGGGCGCGAGAAGCAGCCCGACATTCAGGACGTGGCCGATAGGGCAGTCGAGTCCTATACCAAGGAGTTCATATTCGGAAAGAGCTCCGGCGATCGCGTGATTCTACAGCAGATCGTCGAGGCGTTGAACCGCATCGCCGACAAGTCTTACGGAAACTGCGTTCACTGCGAAAACCCGATCCAGCCCAAACGGCTCGAGGCTGTGCCCTGGACGAGGCATTGCATTCAGTGCCAGGATCTGCTCGAAAAAGGTTTGCTGGATAATTAGGCCCCTCTCACCACTGCCGGGTGGGTGTCGTGGCATCAAAACATCCGTTTCCCACGGCCCGAGATATTCCCTCCTCAATCCCGCGACGCATCGCCGACGGGATACTCAATCTCCTTTATCCGCAGCAGTGCCTTGTATGCTCCGTCCCGGTGGCACGCCAGCAGGATTGCGGCGTGTGCGAGTCCTGCTGGGAGAAAACGCTCCGGCTGCAGATCGGCCCTCCGATCTGCCCTTCCTGCGGCATCCCCTTCCAGATCATCGACGCGGATTCCGAGCACCTTTGCGGAAAATGCTCCCTGGACCTGCCGTCCTTCTCCGGGGCGCGCTCGTTCGGATATTACCGAGCGGAGCTGAGCCGTCTGGTTCGGGGATTTAAGTTCGAGGGCAGGCGGAACCTTTCCGCCCTGCTTTCTCCCCTGCTGGCGGAGGCCTTTTCAAATTCATGGGATCGAGCACAATTCGACCTGATCGTGCCCGTCCCGCTTCACCCGAAACGCCGCAGAGAACGGGGATACAATCAATCGGCCATCCTTGCGCACAGCCTGGGACGCCTGATCGGCATTCCCGCCGACGAGAGTGCCTTGAACCGCATGAGTCAAACCTTGCCCCAAGTCGGGTTGACGGATGCCGAGCGGGTCAAAAATGTCCGGGGCGCATTCACATGCCGGAAACCGGACCGGGTCGCCGGGAAAAGAATCCTGCTGGTGGATGACGTGATGACAACAGGCGCTACGGTTCATAGCGCGAGCCGCTCCCTGCTCGAGGGCGGAGCACTCCGGGTGTCCGTGCTTACGCTCGCGCGCGCAGTTCCGGGCATCGAATAATCCGATGAATCATCAGCTGGAGATTGATTTAAGGCCGGGGCGGGCGTTCGCGGCCCTTGTGGCGCTCGTCCATTTCTTTGATCGTCTTCTCAAAGCGCGCTTTTTGCTCTTCGTTCAGAATCTGGCGGATCTGCTGATTGGTCTCGTTTCGGATGACGTCGTACTGCGGCCGGAATTGGGTCGAAAGCGCGCGATAGTGCTCGCGGCTCTGCTGGACGATCCCCTTCAGCTTTTCCTTCTGATCGGTGCTCAGGTTGAGATCCCGCCCCATTTCTTCCACAATGTCACGCGGGGCCGGGCGCACGCCGGGCCTTGCAGCGGTGTTTTTGATGTGAGTTTCGTAAAGATGATTGCCGATCGAGCCGGCAACGCATCCCAGCAGGAAGGTCAGCACAAGCATCAGGGTTGCGCTGGTTTTGGATCTCATTATTGCCGTTCTTTCCGCAGGAGCTCGGGAGTCATTTGTGCGCGGCCTCGGCCCCGGAAGGCGCCCGCCGTGCCGATTCCTCTTCAGCGATCGAACGCAGTACGCTTTCGTCGGTGATATCGCCTTGATCGGCAATCACCATAATCTGGGGCCGGTCTCCCGACATAAAGATGCTGTCGTATGCCTGGTAGAAATCGGCTTGAGGTTCGGTAATCTGGAAGTAGGCAAATACCGAAACCAGTGCCAGAGTGACGGCAGCAAGAGCCGGGACCAGGTGGCGCGAAAGCATCATAATGACCTGCCAGATGCTGATGCTTTGATCCTCAGCTTCGATTCGCGAGCGCAATCGGGCATAGAAATGGGGTGGGGGCTCAAATACCGGGATGGCCTGGCCAATGCGCCGCGGGATCGAAAACAGCTTCAAATTCCGGGCACAAGACGAGCACGCAGCGATGTGCGAATCCAATCCGGCCTTCTCAGCCGGGGAAAGCTCACCGTCGATGCGTTTGAAAATCAGATCCCGTGCTGCCGAGCAATTCATCGGTTCTCCTCGCATTCGTCCCGACATCCGTAATTACGCTCGCCACTCACGCATATTTCATTAAGCTCCGAATTCCGGTCCAAAAGATCCGAATCTCACCCTCTATCTACCACCAGTAACTCATACTTGCAATCATTCTTAAGAACATCTTAATTATTTAGTAACCAGAGTGTAGAAAAATCACAAAATCAGCATGCAGTCCCCGTAGCTGAAGAACCGGTACTCCTCCTTAACCGCCTCCCGGTAACAGTCGAGCATGAATTCGTGGCCGGCGAACGCACAAACGAGCATCAGCAGAGTCGACCTGGGTAGGTGAAAGTTGGTCAGCAGGCCATTCAGCAGCCGGAATTCGAATCCGGGGTAGATGAAAAGGTCACAAAAGCCGGAAACTCCGGAATCGGGGTACTCCTCCTGCCGCGCCCAATATTCCAGCACCCGCGTGGTGGTTGTCCCCACGGCCGTCAGAAGTTTGCCGGATGATTTCCGCCCCTGGAGCCATGCGGCGATTCGATCGGTGATCTCGAAGTACTCTGAAGCCATGCGGTGGTTTTCAACATCCTCGACTCGGATCGGTTGGAAGGTGCCGTAGCCCACGTGCAGGAGGATTTCACAGCGCTCGATTCCCCCTGCTTGGAGGCGTTTCAATACTTCCGGGGTGAAATGCAGCCCGGCGGTCGGGGCCGCCACGGATCCGGCTTCTCTTGCATAAACCGTTTGATATCTTAGTTTATCCTGAGAAAGGTCCTCTCCTACCTGCCTTTCGATGTAGGGCGGCAATGGAGGCTCACCGAGCTGATCCATTAATGAGGGTAGTTCATCCGGTCTTTCGAAACGCAGACAGCGCGATCCGTCAGTCCGGACTTCGACCACGACCGCGATCTGCGAACCAACATTCAGCACCTGTCCGGCCGGCGCTTTGCGCCCCGGCTTGATCAACGCTGACCAGATTCCGGGAGTCTCTTCGCGTATCAGGAGGATTTCGATTTGTTCTACCCTGCCGGGACGACCTGCCCTCAGGCGGGCGGGAATGACCCGGGTGTTATTCAGCACCAGGAAATGATCGGGCGTTAGAATTTCCGGTAGTTCCCGGAAGGTGCGATGTTCCCATTTGCCGGACTTGCGATGGACCACCATCATGCGCGATTGATCGCGTTCCGGCAGTGGGTGCTGGGCGATAAGGGATGTCGGGAATGAGAAGTCGAAGCTGCTGACCTTCACAGGCGTGTGTTATCCAGGGCGAGGGAAAGAGCGTACATTTTTCCTTGTCCCTTCATGATCCTGCTGGGTATCGGCCGGTTTTTCCGTCTCCGGAAATTGTTCGGCTTCACTCCGGTGGAGCTGCGCAGAAAAATTCGCCCCGAAAAGCATGATCAGGTTCGATGCGTAGACCCATGCCAGGAGGGCGATTACTGCGCCCATCCTTCCGTAAATCCGTTCGTAGTCGAAAGAAGGAACCAACCGGATAAACAGGAACGTACCCAGTTCCCAGAGCAGTGCGGAGATTATCGCTCCCGAGAAAGCCTCAATCCATTTGACCTTCCTGTCCGGCATAATCTTGTAAATACAGCTGAAGACCAGGATGGCCAGGAAAAACACACCTCCGTACATCGCGGACTGCCAGAGCCGGCTGATGAGCTCGTCATGGATATATTCGTCGGTGGCCGGGCTGGCAATTGCGAGTATGACGACAGATGCGAGCAAAATGGATCCGCCCAGCACCACCACGGTTATGCTCCTGGCGCGGCTTTCCCAGAAAGTCCGCCGCTTGGGAACATCCCATGCGCGATTCAAAGCATTTTCCACGATGCTGAATACCCAGGAGGATGTCCATATGACGACCACAACACAGGTCAGCACAAATGTGGTCGAAGGGTGCAAAATCTGGGCGATGTTCTCATTGCGGAATCGCCGGGTTATGGGAAGCAGGACGATGATGCGCGAAAGGATCCCACTCATGTCGAATTGGAACTTCACCAGGTATTCGGAAGCCACGGAGATGAGAATCAAGATGGAAGGGAATAGAGCGAGAAAGCTGAAGTAAGAGATCGCGGCGGCGTCCCGTGGGTTCCGGTGATCCAGCATGGCGCGAAGTGCTCTGCCGAGCGCCGCGCCGGCTCTTCGGAATTTGGCTGTTCTGCACGACATGGCGGTAAAGTATACTGGCTTGCATCGGGGCTGTAAACTGAACAATCCTTCGTTGGCCGGCACCAAGCGGCTCTGCCACCGAATCCACTGCTCAGGAACGACCGCTCGTTACGATGGGCCCACCGCTATGGTAGAATAAGATTCCCGCGCCCAGCAACATTTTCCAGCACTTTATAGCCCAATGCCGGGCAGAATCGAGTCGCGCATGAAAGAGATGATCAAAAAGATTATTGAGGAAATGGGCGAGGACACGAAGCGGGACGGCTTGCGCGGAACGCCGCAGCGGGTCGAGAGCGCGCTGCGCTTCCTCACCAGCGGCTACGCCCAGGATGCGGACAAGGTGCTCAACAACGCACTTTTCGATGTGAAGTACGATGAGATGGTCATCGTCTCCGACATCGATTTCTTCAGTCTGTGCGAGCACCACATGCTGCCCTTCTTCGGAAGGGTTCACGTGGCATACATTCCCAACAAAAGGGTCATCGGGTTGAGTAAAATCCCGAGACTGGTGGAGATGTACAGCCGGCGGCTTCAGGTGCAGGAAAGATTGACCACCCAGATTGCGGAAACGATCAACAAGAAAATCGATCCTTTCGGGGTCGGCGTGGTAATCGAGGCTCAGCACATGTGCATGATGATGAGGGGAGTGGAGAAGCAGAATTCCAAGGCGGTTACGAGTTCCATGCTTGGAAGCTTTCACAGCCAGGCGACCCGCATGGAATTCCTGGAACTCATCTTCAAAGGAAAGCGGGCTTGAGCATGCGGGATTTGGCAAAGGTTCTGACGGAAACCTGGTTCTGGCATGAAGTCCTCGGCACCGTGATCGTCCTGGTAGCGGCCTGGGCTGCCGCGCAGGCTTATCTCGTGGTGATGGACAGAATCTTCCGCCGCCTGGCGGCGCGAACTTCTTCTCCGCTGGATGATCGAATCCTCTCCGCGGTGCGCCGGCCGGTATATCTGCTGATAATCCTGGTCGGTGTCTACGCCGCGCTGCACCGCTACAAATTCCGGCTGCTGATTTTCCTGGACGGCCTGCTCTTTGTTCTCGCCGTCGTGGTGATCATCTACACGTTTATTCGCTGCTTTGCGGTGCTTCTTCGATGGTATGGAGAAAAAGTCTCCCGAGAAAAAGAGGGAGAGACGGTCGCGCGCGAGCTTCTGCCGCTTGCCGACAAGGTCATCAACATCCTGCTGGTGATCTTCGGCCTGGTCATCGTGCTGGACCATTTCTCGATCGATATCAAATCTATCGTCTTTACCCTGGGAATCGGCAGCCTCGGCATCGGACTCGCGCTCCAGGACACGCTGGCCAACATTTTCGGCGGATTCACGATCATGCTCGACCGGCGATTCCGCATTGGGGATCGCATCGTCATTCAAACCGGGGAGACGGGGGACGTTCAGACCATCGGCATCCGGAACACGACCGTCCTCACCCCCGACGGCAATCTGCTTATTATTCCCAATGCGCTCCTGGTTAAGACGATCGTCACCAACTACTCCTTCCCTGACGACCGTGCCCGCATTGTCATTGATGTCGGGGTGGCGTTCGGCAGCGATGTCGAGCGGGCGAAGCAGGTCATGACCGCAGCCGCCGCTGGGAATGAGGCGGTCCTGGGGTCGCCCCAACCCTCAGCCTACTTTGTCTCAATCGGGGGCTTTGCTCTGCAACTGCGGCTGGTCTGCTACGTGGGCAACTTCAGGGAAGTCGGTGTTGTGACCGACAGCCTGAACTCCAATATCCGCGCGAATTTCAGGGCCGCAGGCATCGAAATCCCGCTGCCCTCGACAGCTGTCTACCTCACTTCAGAGGCCGGGAAACCCAAATTGTAGAAGACCGCCCCGCCCTGTATTCGGCGGAGCATTGCGTCAAGGTAAGCCACCGCCTTTGGCGGTGAGACACGAAAAGGCTCTGCAGCTCAGCCGACATGCACTGCCCATGTGAAAATCCCTTCCTATTTGGAAAAGATTTTGAAACGGAGCCAAAATAATTTATGAAGGAGCTCTCCCACCGCTCCCTCACGGTCGCGGCTCTGTGGAGCATGGCAAAACAGAGCCGCGCGCGTCAGCAAGAGGCGGGAAACAATGCTGCTTTGACCTTTTTTTAACTTCAATGTCTCGTCACTGATCTCGCATTTTGGCTGCATCGGGGGTGTCCAGGGTGGAGACTCACTGCAGCGACCTCCTCTGCCCGGAATCGATGGCTACCGCCATTTCCGCAGCAGCGGCCCCTGGCGACGGATCTCCCAGATCATCAAGGCGTACATCGGCAGGTACTCCAACAGCAGTACCCATGCCGGTTCGAATACCGGGCGGTATTGGTATGCGACATAGGAAAGGAAACAGGCGCAAGTCCAGTAGAGCATGAAGGCATAGGGAAAGATGGGAAGCGCGCAGGCGGCCCATGAAATGTACCAGGGATGGACCGTGGTTGCGAGACAGAGGTCCGCGGTCATGATCCAGAATCCGGCGTGCATCAAATCGATTTCATCGCGCGCTGGGAATCTCCACCAGATCAGCACCGCGATAACGAGCAGCGCGGCCGCGAGGTATGGACCGGCCCGCTGATCCCACGATTGGGAAAACAACTCTCGCCCGACATAGCGAAGCAGGTAATGAATGCCGGCGTTAAATTCAAAAAGCCGGAAGTAAGCCCCCAGGGAACTCAGGTAAGACCCGAGCGTGGCAGGCGTGAAGTATAACAGTGTGATCGCGGCGCCGCTCAACAGCCCGGCCGCCGCCGGCTTCCAGCCGGCGCGGCGCAGGTAGAGCGGGAACCAGAGGGCGGGGTGCAGCTTGGACATTACCGCTCCGGCATAGCTGATAAGAGCCGGCGCCTTTTTTGCCCGATGGAGAAGGTAAATCGAGAGCAGGAAGAAAAAAATCATGCCGCTGTCGGAATGACCCGAATGCCAAAACTCGAAAATGAAGAAAGGATTCCAGGCCACGAGGAAAAGGGGTTCCAACCTCCAACCCAGCGCTTGCAGCAGCCTCCATGCGATAACAAGAGAAAAAAACTCGAGCACTCCGAATATCGCCTTCATCGGGACGACCCGGTCACCGAAAAGGGCGAAACTGGCACGAAAGAGGAGTTGGGACAAAGGCGGATAAGCGGTAACATGCGGTTTGGAGTTGAGCATCGGGTAAGCGATGCCGTCACGCAAGTACTCGAGCTCGGGGGCATCCGGCGGGCGCCGGAACGGCGAAATGCCGGAAGCGGCCACCTTGGCGTCCCAGATATAGCGATACACATCCTCACTCTGGTAGGGCGCCGAAGGAAGCAGTGTCAGCCGAAAGAGCAGTGCAAAGCCAAGGAGGGCATAGACCGATTTCGGGTTCTCCAGCGGGATGCGAAGGAAGCTCCAGAGGCACAGGGCAAAAACCGCGAAAATGACGGCGAGGAAAGGAGCTGTGCTCTGTCTCAGCGGCCCGAGGGAATAGAGCGAAATCCAAAGGATCTCCTGCGCCAATCCCATCAGGCAGAGTGGAATCAGTCCTTTAGACATCGCGACAATATATCACTCCGGTACCCCGCTAATTATCTGAATAATCTAGTTATATCCGAAAATCCGGATTGCCAAAGGTCTTGACGGATATTAGACCCTGTGATAATTTCCGTTCTTTTATTTAGCAGTTTTTCTCCACAAGGATTAAAAACGGCGCAATCTCGAGCGATCGGGGCGCGCCCGGCAAATACATGGTAAGTCTGGACTACTCCGTCATCCCGGCGATTCTCATCTTTTTGACGCTGATTTTTGCCTTAAATTACCTCCTTTTCAAACCTATCCAGAGAATCCAGGCGGAGCGCGAAAGCCGCAGTTCCGGTCTGATTGCTCAGAGCCGGAAGGAGTTGGAGAATCAGCAGATCCTTTTCAAGGAGTACGAAGAAAAGATCAAGCGCGCCCGGGCCGAAGGCTACCGGTTTCAGGATCAGTCGCGCGGCGAGGCGATGAAGAAGAGATCCGGGGCGATCGAAGAGGCGCGCAAGAGCGTAGAACAGATGACGGAGCAATCAAGAGCTTCCATTCGCGCTGAAGTTCAGGCGGCCAAATCTCAGATGGCGGACGAAGCTCGAGAGATTGCGCGCGGCATAGCGGCCACAATTCTCCAGCGGTCGGCATGAAGTTCCGGCACCTGCCGGTCTCGTCGTGCGTTGGAGAATAGCCCATAGAATGCCGTGCGGGGGGATTCCGGTTTCCCGGCTGCAGCAGATGTTTACGGTGCGGCGCGTTCGGAAAAATATGAGAACACGCATTACGAAATTCCTGATTTCCTGCCTGGTTTTGGTCGCCCTGAGCCTGGTTTTGCCGGCCATTGTGCTGGCATCGGAGGAAGGCGCTTCCCGGGGCTCGACCTTGCTCCTGGTGGGCAGGATTTTTAATGTCGGTCTGGTCGTTTTTATTCTCGTCTGGGTGGGCCGCAAGCCGCTTTCGGAATTCTTCGCCAACCGGACGCAGTCGATCCGTGAGCAGCTCGAAGAGGCGCAGCGCGCCCGCAAGGAAGCCGAAACACGGCTGGCTGAAATTCGGGAGCGCATGCGGAATGTGGATCAGGAGCTGATCCACATCCGGGAAGCGGCCGAGCGGGACGCCAAGGCGGAGTATGAGCGCCTGATTGCCGCGGCGCAGAGCGACGCCGAGAAAATTCTTGCGCGAACCAGACAGGAAATAGACGGAATGACCAGGGCGGCGCACCTCGAACTCAAGGCATATGCGGCGCAACTCTCCGTCCAGCTTGCGGAGGACAAAATCCGGGAGGAGATCACCGACGAAGATCGCGCCCGCTTGTTTGGGCGGTTCGTAAACCAGGTGGGAGGCAAGGGATGATTTCCTCGGCAGTATTCTCCCGTTATGCCCGGTCGCTGGCGGACGTGGTACTGGAACTCAAGGATGACGCCACGGTGGAGCGCGACCTGAACCTCTACGGTGAAATATTCCGGGCCGTGCCGGATCTGCTGGATACCTTTCACAATCCGGCGATCCCGAAGGATGTCAAACACCGGATCCTGTCGGAACTGCTGGCAAAGTACCCCGCTTCCCGGATCACGGGCAATTTCTTGAAGGTTTTGCTTGATCACAACCGAATTCGTTATTTCCAGGAGATCTTCGACCTCTACACCAGAACCGTAAACGAGCGCAGGGGAATCGTAACCGCCCAGGTGGTTTCCGCCGCTCCACTCTCAGAAAAAGAGCTGTCCGAGCTTCGAGAAAGTCTGTCTCGCGCCACCGGCAAAAGCGTGATTCTCGACCTGCGCACGGACAAGGACCTTCTGGGGGGATTGGTTGTTCGCGTCGGCAGCACGGTTTATGACGGCTCCGTACGCAGGCATCTGGCGGAAATGCAGCAGCGTCTCATGGAATAATAAGGATGCAATATGCAGATTAGAGCTGACGAAATCAGCAAGATGTTGAGGGACCAAATCAAGGACTATCAGTCCGGCGTCGTGGTCAGCGAAGTAGGAACCGTGATCTCCATCGGGGATGGCATCGCCCGCATTCACGGCCTCGACAACGTCATGGCCGGCGAGCTGCTGGAATTCCCGCATGATGTCAAGGGCATCGCCCTCAACCTCGAAGAAGACAACGTCGGTACCGTGCTCTTCGGAGAATACACCCTGGTTGGCCAGG